>OJAW01000003.1_pt1 | contig 203826 bp, 171 predicted proteins | sample 1589151 | NCBI WGS metagenome assembly OJAW01 (sample SAMN03283290) | human gut metagenome | biome: human-associated habitat; material: feces | host: Homo sapiens | place: Peru | collected 2012
TTTCTTTGTCTCTTCATTAATTAAATACGCAATAACTTTTTAAAACACTACTTTTTATCTATTTTTTAATTTTTCTATTACATTGTGTAAGTTGTCTGCTTCTATAATTTCTATATCATAATTGTGTTCTTTCTTTAATTTTACTGCTTCATCATAGTTTTCACTAGGTACGATAAATACTTTAGCTTTATTTTTTACTGCTCCTTTTAATTTATATTTAACTCCATCTATACTTCCTACACTACCATCTTCATATATAACTCCAGTACCAGCTATTATATCTCCTTTTGTCAAATCAAATTCAGTAATCTTATTATATATATCTAATGCACACATAAGTCCTCTTGAAGAACCACTTTCATTATCTTTAAATATATACTTTACACTAGGGTTTGTTACTACATCTTTTAATTCAGCTAAGTACATACCAACTATTACTCTATCATTTTCTTTCTTTAAGATTGCATATGCATCTGTTTCTTTATTGTCTCTTAAAACTTTAAAATTTATTTTATCATTTTCTTTATATTTAGACATTTCATTTGATAATTCTTCATAGTTATTTATTTTTATACCATTTATTTCTTTAATGACATCTCCAGTTTTAATATCTGTATTAGAGTTATCATAAACAAATGTAACTGTAACATTAACATTTTTAATTTCATAATCTATATTTGCTTCATTAAAAGCAGAAATAATAGCGTCATAACTAGTTTGTCTTAAATATATTTGATTTCTTTCTACAACTTCGCTTGTACTTTCATTTTCAATTTGAGAATCTTTTACACTAACTAAATCCCATGAAGGAAGAATATATGAAAGCAATATGTTATAAATATTTCCTGCTCTAGAAGTAACATATGTTAAATTAAAACTTCCTTTACTATCATAAGAATCGCTTACTTCTATTCTGTCAGTTAGATCTTCTAATCCACCTGGACTATATACATAATAATTAAAATTTATAAATAATAGAGATAATAATACTACATAAACAATATAAAACTTATAATTTGTTTTTAATTCTTCTTTAAAATAATTTAGTATCTTTTTTATCATATTTTACCTTCCATATTAATATTATATCATAAAGAAGAAATTTATATGAAAAAACTAAAATATTTATTTTTAAGCTTTATTTTGATTGTTTTTATTTTTAATATTAATATAGTTATAGAATCTACTAAGTATTCATCTATATTGTTTTTTAATAAGATATTTATTACTATTGTACCTTTTATAATTTTATCTGATATATTAATTTATTTTGATTATCATATATTTTTAAAAAATACTATTGGTAAATTTTTATCTAAGTTATTTAATATTGATCCTAGCACTAGCATTATATTTATATTGAGTATTTTAACTTGTTCTCCTAATAATGCAATATTTACTAAAGATATGTTAGATAATGATGAAATAGATATTAATACAGCAAATAAGATAATGTGTTTTACTTATTTTCAATCTATTCCATTTGTTATAGGTACTATTGGTGTTAAACTATTTAAGAGTTTTAAAATTGGATTGTTTTTATATTTTATAATGTTAATTAATAATATAATGATTGGTTTATTTTTAAGACGTGAAAAGTCTAATTACGTTTTAAAAAATAATGTTAAAAATAAAAGTAGTTTTTTTGAAGTTCTTAAAAATTCTATAATGAAATCTATTAATACTTCTTTAATTATTCTTGGTAATTTAATTATATTTACTGTAATAACTAATTTGATAAAACATTACATTAATATAAATCCTTTAGTTTTGAGTATTTTAAGTGGAATACTTGAGTTAACTAATGGTGTTGTATCTGTTAGTTCACTAGATATAACATTATATTTAAGAATAGTTTTAACAAGCTTTTTAATTAACTTTACTGGTCTTTCTATTATATTTCAAAGTATGAGTATATTAGATAAATATAAATTGAATATAAAAAGAATACTAATTATTAAACTAGTATTCTCTATTATAAGTACTTTTATTGCTTTATTATTAGTTCCAACATGCTGTTAATTTTGTGTCTTTATTAAAATATGCATTTGATACTTTTATATTTCCAGATGCATCTATTATTTGATTAGTTCTACTTGATGCACTCTTACTACATTCATTTTTATCTTCATAATATCCAGAAAAAGTCTTTCCATCCATTAAAGGAATAGTAATTTTATCTACTTGAATATCATTTCTATCATAGTAACCACTACCAGACTTTAATATTAAATATTTGTTTCCTGGTGATGTTACACTTTTACCTGAATCTAATAATATTGTATATTCTATTCCTGGTATTTCTATAGATGCATAATAATATACTCCACTTCTTTTAAATACGCCTATCATGTAGTGATATGATTCAGCACAGTTATTATTAAGTTTTCCTAGTGTTGTATCAATTGATTCTTTATATGCTTGATATAATAGTTGGCCTGTAGTTGAATCGTATTTAGGATTACCATTACTATCTCTTTGAATATCTGTTACTTTGCAAGTAGGAAGAGTTTTCATATATTCAATAGTTCCGTTATCATATTTATTTATTGCGTCATAAACTGCATCTACTTTTTTTGTATTATTTGTTTTGGTTATAACTCTTGTTAATTCTTGATCATTTAATGCTTTAAATACATCATATACTGTATATATTTTCACTAAGTCTGTAGTATCAAATAATCTTGAACATTCATTTATTGTGTTTCCATCTGAATCTGTTGTTGTACCTAATAATTTACCCATATATGTTAAATCACAAGTATCTTTATCAGCTGCGAATGGATATTGTCTATCAGTTATTGAATTTTTTATTTCATTTTCATCATCAGTAGATTCAACTTTATAATATTCTTTTTCTGTAGCACCCATTTTATTTATTGAATATAGAAGGTATATATCTGAAGATTTATTATAATCTTCTTTTTCTTCTGTTCTTCTTGATATCAATGAGTATGTCAATAATAACATTGTTAGTGCTAGCATAACTACTACTAAAACAACAACACTCTCTAAAAATACAAATCCTTCTTTTTTCATTATTTACCCTCACTAATTATGTATGGATTGCTTGGATTTCCATCACCTTTATTTATAGATATACTTGATTTTAATGTAACTACAGGAATTGCATAAACATTTGTAGTAGTTGGAGTTGCTGTTGATATTGTTGCTGAAGAATTAATATAGAACATTTCAGTAACGCTTGCTCTATTCATAGCCCAATAATTAAATCCTGTTTGTAAATAACATTTAACTCCTTGGCAAGCATAATAAACTTCAGGAACTGTTATTAATCCTACTGGATAATTTAATTTCATATTTCCTTTTTCTTCATCAACTGATCCATTTGAATAATATGGACTCCAGTTATATCTATCTGTATTTTCTGTTCCAGGACAATTAAAACTGGTTTTTAACATTGTTGTACTATTACAATAAATTGCATCTGTTACTTTGTCATTACCTACTCCAAATGTTTCTAAATACCAATTATCTAATGACGTTTTTGCTTTTGAGCTTTCATAAACCGTTGTTGTAGTAGCATAAACAGTACTTAGATTTCTTGTGTATTTAGTTGGACAAGTTCCATTATTTGATGCAGAAGAATAAATTAACTTTATATCTCCATTTTCAGTTGTTCTTAAAACTCTATAACAATTATCTTGGTATATTACATAATTATTATAAACATCTCCTCTAAAAAGATATATTCTATTAGACATTGCATCATTATTTTCATCAACACTATCTATATAATAAAGTCCTCTACTATCTCCATAATCTTTAGTAACTTTATCATCTAATAAAGTACATGGAGGAATACTAACATCTTCTTGTTTTGTTGTTACATCCCACTTTGTATCATTTAAAGTATAATTATATAATACATTAGTAAGTGTTGAATCATCAGTATGTGCTACAAATGTTCCATCATCTAATTCATCTATTGACGCATTAGTTAAACTAGATATGCACATTCTAAATTGTTTTACAGAAGATCCAGTTGTTTCTGAATCTTGTTGTGAAGTGTTATCTTCAATTATTTCACTTAATAATTTAGCTTTTGATAACTCTGAAATATTTATATCATCTTTTATTTTATCATCTATTGCTTCTAAATATTTATTTTTAAAGCTATAACTATTTAAAACAGAAAGCATTAAAAATAGGAATAATATTAAAAATGTATATACTAAAGTCATTGATACAAAACCATTTTTATTCTTCATATTAAACTCCTTATTATATAGTTTATTATATAACAAAAAAAAATAAAAATCTACTTTGATTTTTATTTTACTTACATGTACAATCAGAAATACATAATTTATTAGTTATTTCTTCAAAAGCTTCTTTATTTATATCATTAGTTGATAGTTCACTTCCACTATAATGATAATGATAAGCTGTATCAAAACAATCTAATTCAATTATTTTTCCTGTTTCTTCTACTTTAACATAGTATCCGAAGTTAGAACTTCCTTTTATTTCTAATTCTTTAGCTCCATTTTTCTTTTTACAATCTATTGAACTGTATTCTAGTGGACCTTTTGCTCCAGCCATTATATCTTTTTGATAGCTTATATTAGCAGTTGTTACAATACTTCTACAGCTAGTTACTAAGTTTGATGAAACTATTTGACTGTCTTTTTTAATAACTAAGAAGTATATTGCTATTACTGAAGCTATTGCAAATAAAATAAATAGCCATAATACTCCATACTTTCTCATACTTGCATCCTTAATCTTCTTTTACTATTATTAATCCTTTTTCAACTTCTTCAAGTGCTCTTCCTATTTCTTTTTTAGAAACGTATTCACTTTCTGGCATTTGAAAATGTTTGTATTCTTTCATAACTTTTGCTCTATCTGCAGCTATATGAACTAGCTTATATTTAGAGTCTACTATGTTCAATAATTTGTCTATTGAAGGATATATCACTTTTACCATCTCCCTATATTATTAGTATAAGTTATAATTAATTAGTTTACAAATAAATTAGTAAACTTTTGACAAAGACTTGTCAATATATTTTATTCACTATCTTCTATAAATGTTTTGCTTTTATGTGGTTCATCAAATAATAAACCTGGATAGCCTTGTTGTCTTAATGCTTCGTAAGTCATTATTGCTACTGTATTTGATACATTTAATGCCCTTACTCCATCTGTCATAGGCATTCTCATACATCTTTCTAAATGAGGTTTTAATATATGTGGTGGAATTCCTGTGCTTTCTTTTCCAAAAACAAAATAATAATTTTTATTTGGATCACTATAATCAAAATCACTATGTGGTTTATGACCATATCTAGTTAAGAAATAAAATTCTCCATCATTCTTTTGAAAGAAATCATCTATATTTTCATATACTGTATATTCGCATTTATCAATGTAATTTACTCCACATCTTTTAATATATTTATCTTCCAAACTAAAGCCTAATGGTTTAATTAAATGTAGTTTGCTTCCAGTAGCTACACATGTTCTCATAATATTTCCAGTATTAGCTGGTATTTCAGGTTCAAATAAAACTATATTTATCATTCTTCATCACCGATGAATATTTTAGCACAATCGTAATGTAAATGAAACAACTTTATGTTATAATTTCATTGGTGAATAGTATGTTGACAATTTATAAACCAGAACTTAAAGATTATTGGTATGAAAAGAAGATTAATGAAGATGCTAATTCTATGAGTTATAATGCAGGATATGATGTATCTTACTATGGTTATCATTATGATACTGGTCAAATAGATTTTCCTGAAAATAGATGGGAAGAAGTATATAATAAGAGAAAAAATGATAATAAAAGATTCTTTGCTTATTTGAAAGATATAGATTCTAATGAATTTGTTGGATATGTTAATTATCAATATGACAATGATGAAGATAGATATGATTGTGGAATTGTGATTGAATATAATAAACGTGGACATGGTTATGCTAAAGAAGGATTAAAGTTGCTTTGTGAAGAAGCTAAAAAGAATGATATAAAAGAATTATATGATAATTTTGAAAAAGATAGAGATGGTACTCAAGTATTTTTCAATTTAGGTTTTGAAGTTGTTGAAGAAACTAAATGGAAAAAATTTAATAAAGATGTTGATGGAATTATTGTAAGAAAAATATTATAAAAAAATTATTGTTTTTGACAATAATTTTTATTTGGTTTATTTTTTTAATTGTGAGAATATTTAGTCCTTTAACTCAAAAGTATATATGTTTCCACTATCCATAGTTGGTGTAGTTAATTTTAATTTTTTACCTTTTTCTATTTCAAAGACGGTTACTTTTGTACGTAAATCAATTGATCCATCATCATTCGAGCTCATGGGTTCACTAGTTTTAATCATAATATAATCTTTGCCTAATTCCATAACAATAAATGAAAAAAATCTATTTCTGCTTTTGATACTGGAACAATTTCATTATTATACTCTACACTGCCACTCGTATGAGCAATTACTGTTTTTAATATTGTTTCCCAATGAAACATATTTCTTAAGTCGTCAAATTCTACAACCTCAATATTAGGCTTATAATCTCTACTCCAACCACTCCACGAACTTTTTTCAACTATTAACTTCATATACTTTCCCTTACATTTTTGCATAAGTTTTTATTTAATCATTTAAAATATTATTTACTTCATCTTTTACATTAATCCATACTTGTTTTAGACTATTGAAAGTAAGAGTATCATAAACTTTATTTGGTTCTATCCACACTAACTCATGAACTTCTAGTGAGTCATTATCACTATGTCCATTGTCAATTGCTAAATAATAATATACATCAGATTCTTCATTATTTGAATTAATGTAATGTTCTATATAAATTGGATTTTCTTTAATAATGTTAGCTACTCTTTTTGTTTCTTCTGCTGTCTCTCTAATGGCACATTCTGTTAATGTTTCATTTTTTTCTAAATGTCCTTTAGGAAAAGTGTAATCATTATATTCTTTTCTATAAATTAAACCCACTTTTTTAAGTTCTTTATTTATTAAAATGCAACCTGCTTTTTGAATCATTATTGCTCCTTATAAATTATTTAAATATTTCATATAATCAATATTCATCAATTCATTAGTTTTATCTTTTATAGTAGGAAGAATTTCATCTTTGATTTTATAAACTAATTCAAATTCTTCATCGCTTACATCACCACTATTATGAGCATTTATTAGTTCATCTTCATCTAATATTTTTATTCTTCCATCCATATATGTTATATCTAAATATAAATCATCATAAAATGGTACATGTGTTTTTTCATCTAATCCATTATTTTTACATATATCAAAATAATATTCTAATTCTTTTTTATCTTTATCTAAAAATAATCTCATAGCATAATTTTTATTTTTTGGAACAACTTCAAAAATATAAAATCCATTATCCATAACACATATATCGTCTTCTATAATAAATTTTTTTCTTACAGAAATTAACTTCTTAACTGATATATAATAATCTTCTTCATCTAGAAATAGTTTAATTTGATATTTTTCAATATCTCTTAAATATGTGTTTGTTATATATTTTCTTTTCATACTATCTCCTTAATTTTAACTCTATTCCGACTACTCCATACTTATCTTGTTCTTCTTTTGAATAATATAATTGCATATCTTCTGGAGCAGCTTCTTCATTTTCTTTGTATCCTAATGATACTTTATCAAAGTGTCCATATAATTCTTTGAATGATCTATAAATATGCAATTTAATAACAGTTGTCATGATTTTTTCATTTGTTACTCTATTAGTAAATTCAATATTATCACCTTCATGAATCTCTCTTCTTTTTTCATCATAAAGTCTTAATTCAATTGTTTTTGTACCATTTTTTATTAAATTAAACGGTTCATCATGTAAACGCATTTCATGTGTCATTTTAGTCCTCCTTATAATTCCATAAACCTAATTTTTCTCTAAATAGGAATAGGACTTTCATATAAACTCATTGAGAGTATTATATCACGATGATATATATTTTTCTATTTCTTTTATGAAAACAGATTTATTATTAGAAATTGATAATAAAAATACTTTCTTTTTACATCTAGTTAATGCTACATAAAAAAGTCTTCTTTCTTCACTATACGGATAATCATCACTATTATCGAGTAATAAATTTATTAAAGATAAATCAGTTATTTTGCTTGGAAAACTCATACCAGAACTTTTATTATTTAATATTATTACATAATCAGATTGTAATCCTTTTGAAGAATGTATTGTTAGAAATTTTATATTTAAATCTATTCTTTTTGAATAAACAATATCTAAACATTTATCTTTATAGTTATATTCTTGATAAAAGTTCTTATTGTTTTTTAATATTTCTAAATCACTTTTATATCTACCAAGTAAATAAATAGTACTATAATTTTCTAATTTTAATAATTCTTTTTCAAGTTCATTTAAACATTCTTTATAATTATTCTTTTCTATTATTTTTATTGCATTTTTATAATTTAATTTAGAATTAACTTTCTTTTTAATTTGATTTGGATTTTTCATAATAAATTTACTACTTATATCTGCGATAAAGGACGAAAATCTATAAGTATTTTCTATTCTTGTTATATATGACGAACCAACATACTTTTCATAATTAGTTATTAAACTAATATCACTACCAGAGAATCTATAAATACTTTGCCAATCATCGCCTACACAAAATAATTTATAAAACTTTTGATTTCTAAGTGACATAAGTAAATTAAACCTTCCGTGAGAAATGTCTTGATATTCATCAACAATAACATACTTATAATTATGAATAAACAAATTTTCTTTAATACAATTAGTAGATAAATTAATCATATCATTAAAATCTATAAGATTATTTATTTTCAAATATTCATTATATCTTAAGTAGATTGGTTCTAATAAACTAAGTAATACTTTATCATTATGATTTAGTTTTATTTTTTTAATATTTTTAATGGTTTGGTTATTATTTTTTATAAGATTAATTAATGTTTCAAATATAGATGACATTTCTATATAGAAACCATTATTCTTTAATATTTTTAATAATTCTTTATTTGATACTGGATTTATTTTTACTTTATATTTTAATAGTTCGTTCATTAATGATTGGGTATTTAAATATTTGGTATTAATTATTATATTATTTTTTGATTTAATATTGTTTTTATAATTTATATAAACATTATAATCTGTTAAATAAAAAGAATTATTATAGATATATTTTATATTATTAACATATAAGAAGTTAGCAATCGATACTTCTATTTTATATCTTACATTTTCACCTTTTAAAGTTATTAAATCATTATTTTTGATATTTATATAAAAGTTAACTAAATTGCTTATATAATTACTATCTTTAATTAATTCATATAGTGTATTTGTAATAAATGAACTTAGATTTTCTGTATAGATATTTGGTATATTTAAACTACTTTTTTTAATAATTTCTAATCCTAATTTATGAAAAGTATAAACATCAATTTCAGTATTTATTTCTTTTTCAATTCTTTCTTTCATTTCTTTAGAGGATGAAGAAGTAAATGATAATATTAATATTTCATTTGGAAGAGCTTTATTTGTTTTTATTAAATATTTTACCTTTCCAATAATCGTTGTTGTTTTTCCTGAACCTGCGCTAGCCACCACTAGTTGATTATCACTATTATTAATTATTGAATCTATTTGATTAGAATCTAAATAATTATTTTCTATTTTTCCATATATTTTATTAAAGCATTTTGCGTTATGTTTTTTAATACTTATATCTATATCTAAATATTTTTTATAAAGACTATTATATTCTTTTAAATATTTTAAGTATTTTATACCAAAAATTAAATTTAATTTATTTGGAAATTTTAATTCTTCTTTATTATAATTTTCTATGATATTAGTGGTGTTAAAAAAAGCATTATATTTGTTATTCCATATATTTAATTTGTTTAAAGATTTGTCAATTTTATTTTTCACGTATACTCCTTAGTCATAAATTATAACAAACTAAATAAAAAAAGCAAACATTAAATTTGCTTTCTAACTTTTAATATTCTAAATGCATTTAATATAGCTATTACTGATACTCCAACATCTGCGAATACTGCTGACCACATTGTAGCTATTCCCAAAGCTGATAATAGTAAAACTGATATTTTTACGGTTATAGCAAATATTATATTTTGTTTTACTATTCTCATAGTTTTTCTTGAAATATTTATAGATTCAGCTATTTTTGATGGTTCATCTGTCATTATAACCACATCACTTGCTTCAATAGCAGCATCACTTCCAAGACCACCCATTGATACTCCAATGTCAGATAAAGCAAGTACAGGGGCATCATTAATTCCATCTCCTACAAATAGAAGTTTACCTGACTCAGATTTTTCTTTCATTAATTCTTCTACTATTTTAACTTTATCTTGTGGTAATAGTTCTGAATGATATTCATCTAAATTTAATTCATTTGAAACTTCTTTACTAATAGAATCTTTATCTCCAGTTAACATTACTATTTTCTTAACATTATTTTCTCTAAAAAGTTTTATTGCTTTATATGAGTCTTCTTTTATCTTATCAGAAATAGTTATAGTTCCTTTAAATTCATTATCTATTGCTACATATATTATTGTTCCTAATTCATTTACTACTTCATGTTTTATTTTATATTGATTTAATAGTTTTTCATTTCCAACTAAAACATCTTTATTTTCTACTTTAGCATATACTCCTTTACCAGGAATTTCTTTTGTTTCAGTTACTTTTTTTGCATCTATTTTTTTAGAATATTCATTTTTAATAGATATAGATATTGGGTGATTAGAAAAGTTTTCTGCGTATGAAGCATACTTCAACAGCTCTTCATCACTTATTCCAATAGCATTTATATTTTGAACTTTAAATTCTCCTTCAGTTAATGTTCCGGTTTTATCACAAACGATTATTTCTGTTTTTGATAAAGCTTCTAAATAATTACTTCCTTTAACTAAAACTCCAATTCTTGAAGAAGCACCAATTCCACCAAAGAAACTTAATGGAATAGATACTACTAATGCACATGGACATGAAACAACTAAAAATGATAATGCTCTATAAATCCAAGTGTTAAATGAATCTTTTAATATTAATGGAGGTAGTACTGCTAAAAATAATGCAATTATAACTACTATTGGTGTATAGTATTTAGCAAATTTGCTAATAAAATTTTCACTTGATGATTTTCTACTACTTGCATTTTCTACTAAATCTAATATTTTACTAACTGTAGATTCTCCAAATTCTTTTGTTACTTTTACTTTTAAAATACCTGAATTATTAATACATCCGCTAAGTACTTCATCACCAACTTTTACATTTCTTGGCACTGCTTCTCCAGTTAAAGCTAATGTATTTAAAGAGGAAGATCCTTCCACTACTATTCCATCTAAAGGTACTTTTTCTCCTGGCTTAATTAATATTATTTCTTCTATATTAACATCACTTGGATCAACTTTTTCATGTTTGTCATTTCTTATTACATTAGCATAGTCTGGTCTAATATCCATTAAATCTGATATTGATTTTCTTGATTTATCAACTGCATAACTTTGAAATAATTCTCCTACTTGATAAAATAACATTACTGAGACTGCTTCTGCTAAATTACCGATACATATAGCACCTATTGTTGCTACTGTCATTAAGAAGTTCTCATCAAATACTTTTCCTCTACTAATATTTCTAATTGCTTTTAAAACAATATCATAGCCAATTACAATATATGAAATGACAAATAATGCTTCATTAAAATATTTAATATCAATTTTAAATAATAATGTTGTAAATAATAATACACTAGAAATAATTATTTTAGTTAGATTTTTTTTCATTTTCTTTGTCATTATATTTCCTCGATATATACATCAGATTCTTCTTTTTTAATGACTTTTTTTATTTGTTTTAATGCTTCTTCATAATCTGATTCATCACATTTGAATGTAAATCTTTTAGTCATAAAGCTAATACTTACTTCACTTATTAAATCTATTTTACTTAAGGTACTTTCTAATTCATTTGCGCATGCAGCACAATCTAATTCTTCTATTTTAAATTTATAACTTTTCATATAAAATCTCCTTTTAATTTCTATGATTAATATGTTCTAAACCAATTTCAAATAATTTTACTATGTGATCATCATCTAAAGTGTAATATACTTCTTTTCCACTTTTTCTACATTTAACTATTCCACTTCTTCTAAGAGTTGCTAATTGATGAGAGACAGCAGATTTAGTCATACTTAATACATTTGCTATATCACAAACACACATTTCATTTTTATCTAATGCAAATAATATTCTACATCTTGTTGTGTCACCAATTAATTTAAATAAATCTGCTAAATGATTAAATGTATTTTCACTTGGCATATTATTTTTAACATTATTTACCGACTCTTCATGTATAATATTACAATCACATATAAATTCGTTTTTTGACATATCTTCTCCTTATTCAATTGAATGTTTGTTCAACTATATCAATTATAGTTGAATGCATACTCATTTGTCAATAATATATGATTAAATTATAAATTTATTTACAAAAATAGACTATTATAAAAATAGTCTATTTTAAATCTTCTTCCTCTATAAATTCGAAATTATCTTTTATATTTAATAATTTTTCTTTTAGATAATCTGGTTTTATATTTTCATTTTTAATATCTTTTATATTTATCCATTTATAAATAATATTTTTGCCTTCCTCTATTCCATCAAATTCGTCATTTTGAAGTAATTTTGAATCATCTTTTATGTCTAATAAATATCCTATAATGTATTGATGTTGTTTTAAATTATCAAATTCAAAGAAGTATTCTACAAACCATAATGGTCTTATTACTTCTACATCACAACCTGTTTCTTCTTGAAATTCTCTTTTAACTACATCTTTACCTCTTTCAAGCGTTGCTATTGCTCCACCAGGTAATGCCCAATTTAGATCAGTTTTCTTTTTTTGAAATAATATTTTGTTGTTCTTTTTTAGAACTCCTACTGCTCTTGAGCCAAACTTAACGTCACCAATCATCAGTCTAATATCATTTTCTTCCATACAATTCTCCTTACTTTTCATCTATTGTATCAAAAAAGTTCAAAATTAAAAAGCATTATTTGCTTTTATTCTTCAATATATGCATTAAACAATGCAATTATGCTAATTAAATCATTATCACTTAATTTTTCAACAAATTTTATTTTTCTTGTTTCATAGTCTATGCTTCTGATATGTTCGCATAAAACTGAGCCATGTACTTTTACGGTATCTTCTAAACGATAATGTGTTGGAAATTCTTTTTCATTTGTTGTTATTGGACAAACCATTGCCATTTTAGTATTTATATTAAAGACATTATTACTTATTACAATAGCTAGTCTGAATCCTGATTGTTCATGTCCTTTTGTAGGATTTAAATCTAATAAGATAATGTCCCCTTGCATTGGAATATATTTTTTTATCATATTTCTTTTCCTACACTTTCATCCCAAAAAAAATCTTTTGTCAAATTTTCTCCATTATATTTTTTAAATTTTTCTGATAATGAAATTTTATTTTTATCTGAAATACTTATAACTATTTTTTTATCAATTTGTTCAATGTCTAATACATCATTAACTTTAATGTTTAAAGATTTTATTATATTACTTGGTATTCTTATTCCATAAGAATTTCCCCACTTTTGAATTCTTATTTCCATATTTACCTTCATTCATTTATAGTATATACAACGTATAAACATTTGTTAATTTTTTATCAAATAAAAAAGTTATTTAAAATAAAATGAACACAATTAATTCACTTCAAAAACAACTCTTTTATTATATCTTACATAAATTTATTGCAACAATTTGGTTCTGTAACATTACATACTTCATTTTCTTCTGTACATGTAAAACATGGACTATAAGTATGTTTGTAAACATGATGATTAATAATTCTTGTGTTAATTGGTACAACATGAGGAACTTCATGTACTATTTGTCTATGAATGCATCTTTCTTGTGGACACTCATATACTGGAGCACAACACATTGGCATACTTTGCATAGCACATTCTTTGTTTTTAGAATCAGAAGATACTTTTAATTCAGCAGTTCCTTCAACTGTGTATCCTTGATACATACCCATACTATCTAACATAATAAACAACTCCTTTTCATAGTTATTTTATGTTATTTAATTAATATTGCTTGGGTAAATAAATGACAATACTTTAATACAAATTATTTTTTATATGGCAAATAAAAAAGTAAACATAATTTTGTTTACTTTAATTGTAACACCACACAGAAGTCTTAAATTCTATTACATCTAACAGTTACTCTTCTAAGTCCATCCTTAGTACAAGTATATAATGTTAAATCAAAATCACTTTCAATCATTTCTTTAATATCAGTAGATTCAAGTTCTTCAACTAATTCTACTTTGTAAGTATATTTATTATTATTAACATCAATAAATATAATTTCATCACCTTTTTTTAATTTATATAAATATCCAAAATGAGATTTATATGAATGTCCACATATTACTAAATTATTATTCTTAACAGAGCCATAATAAAGTGCAGGTGTTTTTTTTAGTGATGAATAAGAAAAATTCTTACTAACAGGTAAATTTAAGTCTAAAGAGGGAATAACGATGTAACCAATATATTCTAAATCATTAATCACTATTAAGTTGTTTTCCTCATTTTTAGATTCTTCATCAATTAGTTTATTCATAATATTATTACTTTCTCTTTTTGAATATTTTTCTTCCCATTCAAAATGAATTAATAATAAAAATGATAACGCTATTAATGATATACCAAATATTAATATTTTTTTAGCTATTTTGTTCATGTGATACCTTATCATAAATCAAACTAACTATCACGAGCAATATTCCAATCATTCCAATTAACAACACCATCCATAACATTTGTCCGGTTTGTACTAAACTACTTGTATTAGTGATAATAAATGTATTTTCTTCTTTCTGATATGTTGCAGTATATCCTTTTGGAACTTTTATTTCCTTTACAGTATACATATCACTTTTTTCTAAATCCTTCCAAATATATTTCCAATCGTTTTCTTTGCTTAATATTATAGTATCTATTACTTTATTATCAAGTAATAATTCTACTGTAATACTTTCAGGAATATTTATAACATGGTTTGTATTGTTTGTACTTGTATTCCAAACTTTCTTAACATTTATATCAATTACTCTAATAATGTCTGTTTTTGGAGTTGCTTTAATATCATAAATCCATTTATTATCAATAACTTTTGGAGTCATTATTAAGAATGAATCTATTTTAGAAAATCCTTCAACTTTATTAGTTTGTTTAACTAAATATAATCCTAAGTCTAAATCTTCATATTTAACATTACCATTCTCATCAGTTTCTTTAGTAATTCCATTCATATTATTAGGAATGCATTTTTCGATTTCACTACTTATATCAGCAGATTCCAAATCTACTAGTGATGCAGAACATCCATTTAACTCACTCACATATTCAAATGCTAAATTATGATCTTTTTCAAGAGCATTTGCTACTTTATAAATAGTTAACTCCGATCCTTTAATCTTTTCATTACCATTCTTTTCATATAAAGTTATTTGAATAGATCCTTTATTATTAAAATCTACTGTATTACTTGATAATGCATAAATATTATCTACATTAAATAGCATAATTAATGATAATAATAATATTTTTATTCTTTTCATTTTTTACCTCCATGAAAATTTCTTCCATTTGGATAAAGAAATTCATCATATTTATTAATATTGACCTTTTTTATGGGTTTTATTAATAAAACTATTAGTAATAAAGCTATTATCGGAAGTGCTATAATAGGCATTACTATTAATTTATTTACTTTAAATCCTTCTGTTGTTATATAATCTTTTTTTATATCCCCCTGTACCCTAACTCCTCTAACAAGAAGTCTATGTGTATTGATTCCATAAGGTGTACAAGTAAGTAACGTAATGTAATCATTATCTTTATCAATCTTTAATTCTTTTCTATCATTAGGCTTTACTATTGAGATTTTATCTACTTTATAAACAAGTGTTTCATCTAAAATAGTAATCTTAAAAGTATCTCCTATTTCTAATTTATCTAATTCTGTAAAAAGTTTTGCTGATGGTAATCCTCTGTGTGCAGATAATATACTATGTGTGCCTTTACCACCTATTGGTAGTGAAGACCCTTCTAAATGTCCTACACTAGAGTTTAATACAGTTTCACTAACTGAATGATATATTGGAAGTTCAACTTTAATTTTATCTATAGTTAAATATCCCATCATACCATCATTATTAATATTCAATTGTTCATCATAATTTTTCAAAGTTTCATAAGTTATTAATGGTTCTTTTAGCTTACTTAACTTTTCATTATAATCATATGCTTTCTTTTTAACTTTATCAAAATCTATTTTATCAGCATCTTTTAAGATATTTTCATAATTATATATACTTCTTGATTGATTTTTTTCATTATAATAATTACTTAATGTCGGGTAAAAAAATACTAAAAGTCCTATGAAAAAAAATAATATCATAATCATTGTGATCTTATGTTCTTTCATAATCCCATATACCTTACCCTTTCTATCAATCAACATTTATTTTTGATAGTTAGGAAGAGTTTATTTTCCTCCTAACTATCTATTTATTACTGACTATTTATTATTAAATATTTTCCTTATATACTCTTAATTTAGTTACTAATAATAGACCAAATCCTATTACTAATATAGAACCAAATGTTAAGAATAATGTAGTTCCCATACCACCAGTTTCTGGTAATTTTGAACCAGTGTAGTTTAATACTTCTGCAGTAAATCTACTAAATGTATTATTAGAACCAACTTTAGAAATAATTACTTCAACTTTGCTAGTTAACTTATTATAACCAGTTGGAGCAGTAACTTCTTCTAAAGAATATTTATCAGCATCTAATCCTTCAATTGTTGCTTCACCAGCAGTAATTAAAACATCATTTTCTTCAGTAGTTACGCGATAAACATTATTTTCTTTTAATTCAACATAAATTCTATTATTATTTTTGTCAAATAATTTAAATGTAGCTCCTTCTAATTTAGTTTTAGTTTCTCCATCTTTTTTGATAATGTTAAACTTATAAGTATAAGTTGTAGTTTTAACTTTATCAGTTGTGTTATTTTCACCATAAGCTAAATCTAATTCGTTTGGATTACCATTTCCTTCAACTACAGCATTTTCATTTAATGTAGCAGTATAGTATACTTCAATTTTAGTATTTTTAGGTAATGTAACGATATATGAATCTTTGAATTCTACAACAAATGTATATCCATCTTTTTTAGGAGTAACTGTATAGTTAGATGCATCAACAGTAGTATTTCCAACTTTAACTGTAACTGAATTTGCATTGAATGTAAGTCCTGCGCTCATTGTATCACGAAGTACATATTTAGTATAACCAGCACCAGTAGTGATAGTAGCTTTAAATTCTACCTTGTCACCAATAGTAGCATCATTAGTTTTTCCATATGCACCTGTTGAATCTTCTTTAACATCTTTATCAACCTTTGGTTCTACTGTATTTTTTTCATTAATTACAGCATCTGGATTAGTTGTTGTTAAATTTAATAATGAACCAGTAGTAGTATCTACTAAGTAGTATCCTAAAGGTAAGTTGTCAAACTTAACAGTAGTACTAGTAGCTTTTTTAGAATCTACAGGAGTAACATTGTTTGCTTTAGCCCAAGCAAGTGCTGCTTTAGAGAATTCTACTACATCTGCACCAGTTTTCCATACATAGTATGTAGCCCCAGTACCATTACTATTTTGTGCAACTAAGTACTTTTGGCCTTCAGTACTTGTAATGAATGCTTCAAAATTAGCATTAGCTCTATAGATATAATGATTAGCAACTTTGTCATAAGTTTCTAAATCTAATATTCTATAGATTGAATAAGTTTCGTCAACTACTGCTTTATTGATAGTAATTGAACCAGTTCCGTTAGCCGCATTTACTTGTACTAATGCAAATACAAAAGCAAATAACAACCCGAATAATTTCTTAATGTTTTTCATTTTTCTTTTCCTTCCTTTTCTTAATTTAACATTAATGTTTCATAGTCAGCTTTTTGTTTAAAACATTAATTGATATATAAATAACAGGAACAGCTAATAATAGTGAACCCATTATTATCAAAATTAACATACCACTACTTCCAGTAGCTGGTAACTCATACCCTGAAACATTTGTAAACTTAATTTCCATATTGTCATTCAAAGTATAAGATTTTTGTTTTTTAGCATCATATATTTCTATTACTCCACCATTAACTTGATATTTAACAATGAAGCCATCTGTATCTAATTCTTTAACTATATATGTAATACTATATGGTAAATCTTTAATAGTTATTTGTTCTTTATCTTTTAATTTAATAGTTGCTTTTCCATTACTAAATGTTATCTTTTCAGTTGTTTGTTTATTATCAACTTTTCTTATAACGGTATATGTACCTTTTAAATTATTTCCTTTATATTTAGCATTTATTTCAAAAGTAAATTCTTGATTAGTATCTACTCCCTCAACAAATTTCTTAATCGTTAAGTTTCTCTTTTTATATGTATTTATTACTTGTCCATCTTTTAAAGGACTTGTAGTAACTCCATAATTAACTTCCACATCATTAATGGTATTATCAACTTCATGATATTCGTCTGTATATACTTCATGTATTTTATATTTATGACCAGAAGGTATCCTGTCAAATATAACTTTTCCAGTTGAATTAGATGTACTAGTCATTTTAAAATCACCAGCCATATGTTTTCTTTCTTTTAAACAAGGACAATCATCTGAATGATATATTTCAAATGTTGTTCCTTCTAGTGGCTTATTTCCATAATTAGTTAATTTATTAAATTCTAGTTTTCCAAGATAAGCTTTAACTTCAGGTCTTGGAAAATCTATCGTACCATTTTTTGAACTATTATTTATTTTAACAACATAATTAAGTGTTGTAACGCCATTTGTTTTATAAGATGTTCCCTCTTCAAAATCACTTAATTCATTTTTAATTCTTACACGATAATGTAATTTATAAGTATATGTATTACCATTAACTTCGGGTGTTGAATTCTTTAAATCCCATTTTATCTTTTCATTTGTTGTATCAAATGAAGCTGTATTTGGATAATTGTTTGTTTTAGTAACTGAATCACTTAAAACGTTATTTTCTCCATACATACCTATAAATTCAATATTTTTAGGTTGATCGCTTGAATTCATAGGATCTTCAGTAACCCAAGTAGCCTCAGATAAAATCATAATTTGTTCGAATATTGATCCAAAGACATCTGTCATGGCATTAGGATCATTAACACCATAATAATAACCAGAACCAATTTTGCTTTTTAACCAATTTTTATATGCATTAGCACTACTAGCACTACCTATTTCATATGTGGCATCCTCATTTCTATCTACAACAGAAAAATTTTCCCTTGCTGTTTGATCAATATAATTTTGAATAGTTTGTCCTCCAATATCTACTCCAACTGAATAAATTCCAATACCACTATTTTTAATAGTTGTAGCCATTATTCTTGCTCTTATTGCTGCTTCATCACTATAACTAGTTCCAACTGAACAAGGTTTATTTAATACTCTATCCTTAAATCTTGCTCCAGTAGAATCATAAGTATCATAACCTACATATCCATTTTCAATATATGTTGTTGGAAATCCATCTGACAAAAATAATATATACTTTTTACTAGCTGATGATTTATCCAACATATCTTTAGCTCTTTTAAGGCCTGATTCAATATTAGTGAATCTTTTTTTATGATTTTTATCTACAATATTTTCATCGATTCCATTTGTAATTTTAAGCTTTAAATCATCTTTATTACTTTCATTACAATCTTGTAAGTCAAATATTTCATATGAATCTGAATTAAATGCAACAAATCCAAGCTTTCTATCAATACTACTATCTTGAGAATGTTCAGCAAATTTATCAATGAAATTATTGCTAGCATTTTTTGCCGCTGTTAACCTAGATGTAGAATCTGGATTTCCAGTAAACTTATAAGTCATGGTGTTTGAAATATCCATAACTATTACTACTGCTAAATCAGGGTCTACTGCTCTATTTTTTGTTTGAACGGTTAAAATAATGTCAAAATAATTTTCTAATTCTGATGGGTAAATATTCTTACTAACACTTACACCATCTTCTTCATTAATATTACTTCCGCCTTTTTTAACTATTTGATTATTATTATCTGCTTCTGCAAATATATTTAAAAAAGGGCTAAAGCACATTAAAAATGCAATAAGTAAGCCAAATAATTTCTTTAACTTTTTCATATATTCCCCCTGAAAAAACATTATTATATTTTTTTAATTTTCTTTATTGGCCAAACCCTAAATATAACTTTACCAATTATATTTTCTGCTTTGATTGTACCAATATTTTCACTACGTGAATCAGTTAATATACTTCTTTCATCACTTAGTACAAATATACTATTATCACTTACTTGCACTGGATATTCAATATCGCTTTTACCCTTTAATAATTCTTTTGTATAATCTTCTTTTAGTTCCACACCATTAACATAAACAATTCCATCTTTATCTATATTAACAAAATCACCTTGTACCCCGATTACTCTTTTTACCAAAATTTTATTTCCGTAGTAGAATGCAACTACATCACCAGTTTTAAAGTTATTACTTTTAATTGTTAAAACTATGTCACCATCATCTATTAATGGTTTCATGCTTGAATCAGTAATTTCTATAACTGGCATAAATAATGTTGTTCCTACTGATGCTACTGCTACTATTATTATTAGAACGTATATAGTACTTCTAAGTAGTCTTGAAAAACTATGTTTATAATTCTCTCTATGTAATTCTTTTTTTAAGTTTTCAACTGTTAAATCTTTATAAGTTAATTTTTCCTTTTTAGAACATCTTTTTTTTACTTTTAATCTATTTAATATATTTTTTAAACTATACATTATTTTTTCCTTTTAGTTTTACTAGTGTTCTTTTTAGTTTTTGAAAGATTTTTACCTACCGATTTTGTTATCTTAGTATTTGATTTAGTAGTTGATTTTAATAAAGCTTCTTCTTTCTTTTTATATTTTTCTTCTAATTCTATTTCTTTTTTCTTTAACTTTTCTACAGTTTCTTTAATAATTTTATTTCTTTGTAACGTAGTTTCTCTTTTCAAAGATATTTCCATTTTCCGACAGTTTTCTTTGAAATTTTCATAGTATTGATCTACTGATTTTTGAGCACTTTCAAATACTTCATTTAATCTTAAAGATGCTTCAGCAATAGAACCACTTTCTTTAATTTTTATTCTTTTAGACTCTAACTCTTCGTAAGCACTTTTTAGTTCTTGTTCTAATTCTTCTATTCTTTTAGCTTGCTCAAGCATTAATTCTAAAAGTTCCCTACGTTTTATTTTCTTTAAATCTTTATTTTCCATAAATCCCCCATAGAAAAATTATTAAAAATATTACATATGAGAAAACATTATCTCTTTTGTAGTTATATATACTACATAATTTTAATTTTTTTGTCAATAAAATAACTTAAAAAAATGTTTTCTTTAAATCTTATGCTATAAAAAACAAAAAAGACAAACAAAAAAAGATATTTTTAAAATATCTTTTTTGCTAATTTATTAATTATTTTTTAAGTAGTCCATTAATCTTTCATAGATATTCATTTTTAATCCTGGTGTGACACTTGTAATGTTTTGTGGAATTCCACTTATATTAATTTTACTAACATCATAGTTACCACCAGTTGTTCCAACTCTAAATCCATATTTTTCCCAGGCTCTTTGACTTACTACTTTATCATCAAAAGCTTTAATTAATTCTTTTCCTTCTTCAGTTAAAGCTGCGATGCAGTGAGAGTTCCATATTGTTGGAGTTGGATATAAAATAACAACATCATCTTTTACTTTATTCCATCCATCTACATTAGAATTTGAAAAATCAATTATACTCTTTTCATAATCTACAATTATTGGAAGTGAACCCATTCCAGTCTTTAAGAATTTTGAGAATAAATCTGCTGGAGTATTATTCATATATCCTGATTTATCATAGAATTTTTTTAATTTTGGAAGAGATTCTTCAATATTAGTTTCGTTGACATCTCCTCCTGCCATTATAGATAATAATAATCCATAATATGTAGCACCTGGACTTGATGATACTGGATCAACAGAACCAATATTTATTGAACCATAAATGTCTAGTCCTAAATCACTCCATTTTTTACTTTCTAAAATATAATTAATTAGTTTATTCATATCAGTAATATAATAAACATTATCTTTTTTAGTAACAATATTTTCTTTCATTAATGCATTAACTACTGGTTTCCAACTATACATTACAATTGGTGTATTTAAAATTAATCCACCATCTAATACAGTATATCTTGTTGCTTCAGTTCCTTCAGCTGGAGTTTTATATTCATTATAATATCTTTCATCTGAGAAGAATATTACATCATACATAGTTCCATCTTCTCTTCTTACATCAACTTTAACAGTTTTACCATTACTCCATACATCTTGAACAAATTTGAATCTGTAATCATCTTCAAATACTTTATTAATTTCTTCATCAGCAAGTAAATCTTCTTTACCTCCACCTACTGCTCCATATAGTTCAGTTACATTTTTTGAAATTCCATCTTTATTCTTTACTAGAACTGCTATTATTATAATTGCTAATAAAATAACAGAACCAATAATAATTGATATTAATTTCTCTTTTTTCATTTTTTCTTCACTTCCTTCTTTTCATCAAAATCCAAATCTAAAGACTTTTCAAAAATCTTCATTTCAAAGTTAAATGCTTTATCTTTAGATTTTATTATTTCTCCTAAAAGTCTTTCAAATTCTTCTGTAACTTCTTTTATATAAACTGACATTTTTAATATCAATTGATTTTCAACAAATGTTTTTTCTTTTTTACTTTCTGCATTTATATATTTAATAACTATTTTATTTGTGAAAGGTAAATAATAATCTAAGAAGTTATATATTTTAGTGGCATTTGTTGGTTTTGTATTTAAATGTTCAGTTATTTTTTGTGATACATTAACTATTTTACCAAGTCTATCTTTTATAGTTTTATCATTTATTTTTTCTTTGTAATCATTTAATTTAGACATTTCAAATTGATATCTTGCTAATGCGCTTGCATCATACATTCTAATATCTTTACTTTTAAACAAGAATACTCCAGCTATATAAACACCTATTGCAAATAATAATGCTACAAGGAAATAGAAATCTAATACTAAATAAAATATTATAAATGATAGACCTGATAGAAATGCTGAATAAATATATCGTTTTTGAATATTAATCATTAGTTGTAGCTCCTTACTTCTTTAAATGCTGATAGTAAGTTACTTCTTCCATCAAATACTTTTGCGTTTGATAATCTAGCAATTTCTTGTAGTTCTGCACTTTGAGCATTTCCAAACATAATGCTGTAAATTGGTATCTTATTATCTGTCACATAATATTCTCTAAGATCACTATATGTTCCAACATTTGAATGTCCATCTGTCATTAATATAACTGTTTTTGTATAATCATCACTATAATTATATAAAACTTTTAATGCTTGTATTGAACAATCATAAATATTAGTTCCACCATATGGTGATAATCTTGATATATTATTTATTAAATCATTTGTATCTTTACCATTATCAGTTTTCCATACATTTTGAGTGTAATCACTAAATGGTAAAACATATATTTTATCGTTACTTGAAAATTGTATTTTTTCTTTAGATGCTTCATCATAATTTAATATGAAATTCATTGCTTCAGTTAATTCTTTTGCTCCATCTCCATACATACTACCAGAATAATCTAAACAGAATGCTGTTACTGATGGTTTCCTAAATTCTTCTACATAAAGATTTAATGCTTTATCCATTACAACTTTTGAAGGATATTTAAGTGAATTTAAATATTTACTTGTATCTATTCCCCATTCTTTTTTAAATGAAGCTGGGTCTGCATTTTCTTTTATACCACCATACCAAGTTCTTTTACCAAGTTTTTCCATTAATTCTTGACTTTCATTACTTAGTAAAAAGCTTTGTAATTTTAAGAAATAATCTAATTTTTCTTGTTTATTATCAACATATGCGAATGGTGAATCATTTATTGATACTCCATCTACTGGATATATTAAGTATAAAGGTTCTTTTCCTTCTTGAGTTAATCTTTTATTTATACTTATTAATGATGATTCTGTAGCTATTACTGCTTCATATTCATCACTATTTAAGAACATATTTTCTAAAAATGCATCTGTTCCTGAAACTCTTGATACTCCAGAAAATAAAGATTTTAAATTATTTTTTAGAGTGTTATTTTCAAGCATTTGAGTTGTAAGTGTTTCTGGTGAACCCGCTAAAGCATTTAAAAATCCTAAGTATGCTGTTAAACCAGTATTAGTTTTTGTTACAGATGACATAACATAATTTAACTTTTTAGATTTTATTGCATTTACAATATCTTTATTATATACATCCTTATCAACGAAACCTAATGATTCAGCTTTACTTTTTTTAATGCCAAAAACTATTGGATTAATACTTACTGATTTAGAATTTGAAATAGTAACTCCATTTAACATATATAACCATGTTGAATTACTCATCCAAACAGCATCATATACTCTACCATTTTCTTTTAATTCATCTATTGCTTCTAAATCATCTTTATATTCAACCATTAATTTAATCTTTTCTGATTTAGCATATTCGTCTAGTTCATCCATGAATTCTTTATTATCTGGATTTGATAAAATAGTAAAATATTTACTTTTCCATGTACCTTTTATAGCAGAATCCATTTCCGTTATTTCAATAAGAAATATTATCCCTATAAAGATTAAAATTAATTTCCACATTTTTTTCATTTTATCAACATCCTACTCTCATGTTAAGTATAACATATAAGAATTTTTTAGTAAATTAAAAGATTAGATAAACTAATCTTAAAATTTAAAATTTCCGAATTTTCCACTATTCATTTGTTTCATCATTTTCTTCATTTGTTCAAATTGAGTTAATAATCTATTAACGTCTTCTACTTTTTGACCACATCCTTTAGCTATTCTTTGTTTTCTGCTTGCTTTTATCATATCTGGATTACGTCTTTCTTCTGGTGTCATTGATAAAACAATTGCTTCTGTACGAGCCATTAGTTTAGGATCAACTTCTACTTTGTTTAATCCCATTTTTGATGCTCCTGGTAGAAGTTTAAGAATGTTTTCTAGTGGGCCTAATTTCTTAATTTGTTTTGTTGTAGTTAAGAAATCTTCTAAATCAAATTTTCCTTTTTGCATTCTTTTAGCTGTACTCATCATTTCTTCATTATTAAGTTCAGCTTCTGTTTTTTCAATTATCGATAGTAAATCCCCCATTCCAAGAATTCTATCTGCGATTCTTTCAGGATAAAATTCACTTAAACCATCTAATTTTTCGGAATCACCAATTAATTTAATTGGAATATTAGTTAAATGTCTTAAAGATAAAGCAACTCCACCTTTAGTATCTCCATCCATTTTTGTAAGAACACAACCAGTTAATTTAAGTTTATCATTAAATCCAGTAATTACATTAATAGCATCTTGTCCCATCATTGCATCAATAACTAATAGTTCTTCATGTGGTTTAACAGTTTCTTCTATTCTTACTAATTCATCCATTAATGCTTCATCTATTTGTAAACGACCTGCTGTATCTATTAAGATATAATCATATCCTTTACTCTTAGCATATTCTATACCATTTTTAGCTATTTCTACAGGATTTCCTTTTCCTTCTTCATAAACTTCAATATTTAGTTGTTTACCAATACTTTTTAATTGATCAATTGCTGCTGGACGATAAACATCACATGCAATAAACATAGGTTTTTTATGATGTTTTTTACGAACCATATTACCTATTTTACCTATAGTAGTAGTTTTACCACCACCTTGAAGTCCAACTACCATAACTATAGTAGGATTTTTACTTACTTCAAGTGGACTTGCATCTCCACCTAATAAATCAACTAATTCATCTTTTAATATTTTTACAAACATATCTCCTGGTTTAATACTTTTTCTTACTTCTTCACCAAGAGCTTTTTCTTTTACATTATCTATAAATTCTTTTACTATTTTAACATTAACATCTGCTTCTAATAAACAAAGTCTAATTTCACGAACTATTTCACTAATATTATCTTCATTAATTACACCTTTTGATTTAATGTTACTAACTACTTTTTGAAGTCTTTCACTTAAGTTTTCAAACATTTTTATCACCTGTAAATTATTATAACATAAAGAAAAAGAAAATGCATTTTATTGTGCATTTTCTATTACATATACATCATTTTCATGTGCCATGTACACTTTGTCATATATAGTACTTGCTTCTTTTAAATATAAATCCTTTTCATACTCTGGCCAAGTGTGAGTAAGTAATAATTTTTTAACATTTGAAGTTTTTGCAATTGTTGCTGCTTCTTTTGCGTCTAAATGATATTTACTCTTATTTGAATCCGTACTTAAGAATGTACTTTCACATATAAACATATCAGCATTTTCACAAAATTTACTATACTCATTGATATTATAGTATCCTATGTCACCACTATAAACTAATTTAGTATTATTATCTTCTATGCAAACACTAAAGTTCTCAATTGAATGAAAAGTCTTAATAAAGCTTATCTTATATCCACACATATATAACTCAGTTTCTTCATTATATGTATAAAGATTAAAGATTCCATCATGATTATTTTTATTATGTTACCTAATCAATGTGCTTTTTTTTTCAGCTATAAAAGTTTCGAAATCAAAATTTGGATCCATAGTTATTACACTTAATTCGTGCTTGAATCCACGATATTTAAACCAAGTATCATCATTTTCAAAAAAAACATACATTGAATCAAACTCAAGATAATCTAAATCATACATTTCATCAAGTTGGTCAAAAGTGTAGCTTCCTCCATATGATGCAAGACCTACATCGGCATCTTCTTCGATTATTATTTTTTTAATTGAACTTTTGCATTGTCTTAATGCATCTGTAAAATTTTTCTCATTGTCCACACTGTATATAAAGGTGTATCCATCTGAATCATGTCTTACTCTTACTTTATTTATCATTAACATTTCCTCCTTACTAATTATACCATAAGATAATTTAAAACAACATATTTACTCATTAAACAAATTTGCAATAACATTATTTTCTTACTTTATATATTTTTTTACAATCTAAGCTTAATTAGATATAATATAGAAAATGCATTTTATTGTGCATTTTCTATTTTTATTATATCAATTTTTTTTTATTTTCCATAACAGATTTTTCTATTAACTCTAATGTTTCAGTATATTCCGGCGTACCAAGTGGCATAGATATTTCACAATCATGAGTATTTAGATCAAATCTATATCCTATAGATTTATCAGCAAACTCTTCTTCAATGCAAAGTGTTTCTGTTTCATACAATTCCGGGTGATTTTGATAGAAGTTTAGTATTTCATTTTTACTTCCGAAAACGTATATAAATGATTCCATTTCTTCATCACTCATTAATGAAAATGAATATTTATATTCTTCAGGTAAACTAGCTATAATATATTCTAAATCATCATAAGATACTACTGTATCTAGTTCATATCTATAAACAACATTTTCATTATTTTGATTTTCACGTACTTGCACTCGATTCAATATTCTCACTTCTCCTTTTAAACTTACAATTTCAATTTTATTATATCATGCTTGATTTTAATTAACTATAAATTTTGTTATTAATATACCATTTATAGTGAATTTTATATTATTATATTTTACTTTGATTTTTTTCATGTCTTTAATATATTTTTGCGCTGCTGGAGTTATTCCAATGTATTTATCTCCTATTTGCATGAAGTTATTCATGAATTGTTCTTCCTTAAATTCTACATTTACTTCATGATTTACATTTCTTGATGTTGCTATTTCTCCAATTCTTTCTAAAATTCCTTTTGAGATTGTATTACTTTGGAATATTTCTATATCTCCTATTTTATATGTTGATACTAATACATTTCCTCTTACATCCACATTATATGAAACATTACTTTCTCCTACTAGAAATTTTCCAGTACTTGTTCGCAACGTTTTTCCATACTTTTCTTCTGCTTCTTGGATTTTTTCTTTTGATATTGTTTCTACTTCTTCCACATTTTCATTTTTATCTAGTTTGTAATATATTCTGTCATCTCCTTCTGCTTTATAACAATATCCATTCTCTGTTAATGTTAATTTTTCGCCTTTTATCTCTATCTTTGCATCCTCAGCATACATTAATGAATCTTTAACATTTGTGTATCTTCCTTCTGCATCTACGCCATATCCTTCTTGCCATGGCACATATCTTCCGTCTTCTGTTTTTGTTAAATATATGTATGCTGACTCTACGCTTGTTTCTGTATCATCGGTTTGTTTATATTTTGTAGATATTGCTGTTTGCGTTGCGTCATATGCCATATATACTCCAGCTTGTGTTAGTACCAATAAGTCTGTTGAATATGTCTTTCCATCTATTCCAACCCATCTTATTGGTTCTTCTAATTTTACATTCGCTTTTGTTACATATGCATCTCCCATTCTTATTGCTAATGACATTATTTCTAAATCGTTTAGTACACCTTCTTCAAATGTTATTCTTGGTATTCCTGACACTTTTAACTTTGTCTTTATTTTATTTCCATTTGCATCTTTAGTTATTTTTTGAACTGAATCTGTATTTGTTGTCTCTAGTGTCTCATATCCTCCTATATTCTCTAGATTTAATGTTATATTTTCACCACTTGCCTTGTTCATTATTTCTAACGCACTTCTTATTTTGCTTACTGAATATGACCAGTCTCCTTCTGATGATAGATTTCCTACTCCTGAATTTGACTTGCTATGTGAAAAACACATCATTGCTATTAAATCTGCATTTAGTCCTAAACTCTCTAGTTCCTCTCTCATTCTTAACACTTGTAGTGCGCTATTTAAACTATGATTCTCTCTTATTACATTTGCATTTAGTCCTTTTATTACCTCTGCTAATGAATTTGTTGTTGTTTCAGTTTTTGTTGCATTTACTATTTGTGTTTCTAAACTTATTCCTAGTTCTGCCCCACTTGCCATTCCTAAATCGTGGAACAATCCTGTATAAAATAAATTCTTTATTTGTGTCTCACTTAATGTCTGTCCTTTTGAAGCTGCTATTTGTTTTCCTTTTGTTACTGTATCAAATGCTACTTGCAATACATGTGCCTCTGTATGATCACAATATGAGTGTAGATTTGGCATCTCTTTTGTTGTCTCTCTTGCTTTTTCATACACTTTTCTTATCTTATTTGCTAATTCTTGTGATCCTTTTATTCCTAGTTCTGGTATTCCTACCTCTATTACATGGTGTAAGTATTCTTTCGCAAAATTTGAGTCTCCATCAAACATTTTTGATTTGAATATCGCATCACTTGTTTCTTGACTTAATGCTTTTCCTTTTATCATTTTTACAAGTATTGCATCCATCACCTGTGTTCTTCTTGCTTTTGGTATTTCTTCTATTACTTCTTGTAAATTTTTTATTGTATTTAAATTAACATTATTATAGCAAACATCATTTAATGCTTTTTCAATTCTTGTTGTTGCACTTTCAGTTGCAGAATCAATTATAGTTTCATTTTCATTAGTTGTTATTTGTCCTTCGTTTCTTGTACTTGAATTAGAATTATTTCTATTATTAGAATTTTCTTCAATAATCTTTGTTTCACTCGTTGTAGAATCTTTAAACTCAATTTTTATGTTCTCATAAAATTTCTTTTGCTTCTTCACTATAGTTTCATATTCTTCTGTTCCTTCTTTTATTCCAAGTGCTTCTAATTCTGCCTTCGTTGCATCTAATGTTTTGCTTTTCCATGTTTCTATTTCTTCATTGTATAAATCGATTATTCTTAGATCTGTTTCTCTAGATAAGTATATTGTGAATGTCCTTTCATCCATATTTGTATATGTATTAAGTTCTCCTAATCTTTCTAATATACTTTGACTTATTGTTGAATGTGGTGCTAAACTTGAATCTTTTACTGTTACAGTTGCTTCATATTTTTTGCCATTTTCTGTTGTGTATTTTGAACTGTATTCTGTATTTAATTCTCCTATATGTATGCTTCTTGAAAAACCGTCATTTACTATTCTTCCTCTTGTTGTTACTTCTTTTATTCTTGATTGCTCTGTTTTCGCATCAATTAATTTTCCTTCTTCATTAAATAGGTTTTCACCTCTAACAGCTGTTATTCCAAGAATGGCTTCTTCTCCGTTTTGCATTATTGTTTTTAATGTTCCATCTTTCGATACAACTTTTGACATTGCATCTCCATCTCTTATAAGAACTGCCATATCTTGCAATTTCTCAAATAATTTTGGATCATTAATTATTTTATTTAGCACTTCAATATTTAAGTTTCCAGCTACACCTCTAGATTCTGCTGATAATTTTAATTTTTCTACACAACTTAGCCACATTTGTCTTTGATCCATTAGCTTTATTCCACTTGTTGATTTACTGTGACTCATCGCTAATATTGCTATTAAACTTGCTGCTGTATTTTCAGCATTTTCTAATCCAAATTCTTTTACTATTTTTTCTTGTAATTCTGTTGGTACTATCTCACTGTTTGCCAATATATCTAACGCTGAATTTAATGGGTGACTTGATCTTGCAACATTCATTATAAAATCTTTGTTACTAATAAATTCTCCATATGTTTCCTTTAAATATGTTTGTAATCCATCAATATCCCAAACTCTGCTTTCTTTTAGCAAATCTTTTCTGAACATTTCCTTGTATGCTGGTTCATTAGTACTTTCTTTCTCGCCTTTATGCTTTCTATAACTTTTTGCAAATTTTTCAAGCAAGCTTTCATCAATATAAACTTTTCCGCCTTGCATTCCAAAATCATGTGCTAATGCTGCATATGAAACTATCTCTATTTCTGCTTCTGATAGATTTAATTCTTGTGCCAATTCCATTGCATACTTTGTAACTTCTAATGCATGTTTGAATCCATGATCTCTGAAGTTTTGATAGAACTCTGAATACTTTGTCGCTGCTGCTGCTAATCCTTGTTGATATATTTGCATTGCTGTTTTTACAAATTTCCCTGATTCTCCTGTTAATTGCAATGCTTCTCTATTTTCAATTAACCAATCTACTTCTTCTATTGTTAATTCTCCTATATAGTTAATTGCTTTTGCTAGAGTTACTTTTGTTTCTGAATTCATTCTTTCTTCAAAGCTTGTTTTTAAATTTTCTCTGACCTTTATTGGCACTTGTTTTGAAATAAATTCATCAATGTTTATTTTATTTAATATATTTTCTACACTTATATTGTTCTTATTTGCAACTTCTAAGATCTTATACATTATTTCTGTTTTAACTTTATTTAATGTCGTTTCATCTGCATTTGTTAAATTGTATTTTTTTAATAACTCTTTTATTGCAATTTCACTTTCTATTATAGAATCAACTGTTGTCTCTTCAATAACTGCTTTTACATTTAATAATTGATGTTCTAATTTATATCTTCCTGAAATTATTTCTTCCTTTAGTGAAGTTAATAATTTACTTCCATCTACACCATATTTGCTCATAAGTTGTGTTAAATCATCATACAATTTCTTTTTCTGTTCTATTTGTGATTCTAACTCTTCACGAATATTTGTATTTGACTCAATTTCTTCAGTGGTATTATTTTCAGTATCCACGTTAGAGTTTTCATTATTTAAATTTTCTCTTCTTAACTCCAATGAACTAATATCAGTTTGAATTGTTTCAAGTACGTTATTTAATGTTTGATTTCCTTTAAGGCCTGGAATAACTGTCATTTGAATAATTCCAACAACTCCAAGTGCTCCATTTTGTGATATTATTTCTTTTTTGACTTCTGTTTTTGGTGCATCTTTTCTTGCTTTTGTTGTTTCTCTTGTAATAGTTTCTGTTTGACTATTATTTATAGTATTTTGGCTTGTGTTGTTATCACTATTTGTACTTTCTTCTATAACTTCTGTTTGAACATCATTTCTAGTATTTGAATTTGTATTGCTATCACTATTTGTATTTTCTGCAATAGCTTCTGTTTGACTTGTCGTCGTATCACTTGTTGTGGTATCATCAGCTTCAATTTTATATATATCTTTTGTAAATCTTAATCCATACTTATCTTTAATCCTATTTAATATTTCATTACTCTTTATTTGTCTTATTCTTTCAACTATTTCAGTTTCAAAAACTCCTAAAGTTATAACATCTAATCTACTTAAAAGATTCTCTATACTTACATCTGACATTTCTGATAATCTTGCAAATATATCTTTAGAATATATTTGTAAAGATTTCAAATCTAATTCTGAAACAAAATTATTGAACTGTTCACTAGTTAAACTTGAAATGTTAGATTCTGGGTTTAATAAGATTTCTAATATGCTATCGATTTCAGTTGCTCTTGCTTTGCTTGAATTAATATTTTCTGTTAATTCATTAATTGATTCTTTTAATTGTTGAATTTTATTTTCTTTTCCTTTTAATTCATTTTTTTGTAAGTTTTTTAATGCATTTTGATATTGTTCTATGTTTTGTAATAAAATTCTTTCTGCTGTTTTTGTAATTCCTTTTTTGCTTTTTCTTTGATTTTCAAGTTTCTCCTTCAAACCTTTAATTCTATTCTTTAATTCTTTTACACTAGTTGAATCTATTTCATTATTTAAAGAGTTTTCTACTTCAGCAAGTGTCTGCTGTAATTCGTTTAATGTGGCTTCATCATTTCTAATATTTTCTAGTAATTCTAATGCTTCACTTGCTAAATCAGATCTTAACGTTCCAGTTGATTTTTTGTAATACTCTATTGCTTCTGTTATGTTGTTCTTTTCACTTCGTATTTCGTCTAATTCTTTTTGCTTTTTACTTAAATTATCTTTATTTATTTCTGAATTTATATCAGAATTGTCCGCTTTTAATTGTTTTATTTCTTCTGTTAATCTTGTTTCGCTTTCATTTAATTCAGATAGTCTATCTAAATATTCTTTATATGATTTATAGTTAGTATCTCTTAAAATATTTGATATTCTAGCTAAAGGAGCATTAGCTACTAGACTTCCTGCAACTTGCATTGTGGCAAAGTTTACTTCACTCATCTCATTTTCAGAGCCAAGTGTTTCTTTGATAGATTTCAATATATTTGATAATTTGCTTTTTGTTGCATTTGTTTCTGTTTGTTCTTTTGATGATTGCTCGATTTCATTCATGAAATTTTCATAATCTGATTGAAAACTTTCTGTTTCCATATATTCACTTACTAGCTCTCCTAATTTTCCAGTTTTACTCTGCTCTTTTATAATTTGATTTGTTTCAGCTAATATTTGAAATATATTTTTAGGTGTTCCTGAAGCTTCTGCTTGATTTCTTACTGAATTCATTATAGCAGGAATTCCTAATGTTGTTCCAGTACGTACAAACGATATCATTTCTGGAACAAATTGTGTTGAACCTTCAAAAATTCCACCAGAGATAGCTCCATACAATGCTGATTTTTTCACTGCTGTCCAGTCTATTGTTCCCCATAAAGCACTTGCACTAGTCTCTAACTTATTATCTTCTTTCCACTCTTCATAAGTATATTCCTTACTCTTAATTTTATCAAACATAGCTTCATCTATTCCAGACGTTGCTAACCAGTCTTCAAATTTTGTGTTATATATATTTAAATATTCTTCTTTATTTGCTATACCACTTAGAGAATTAGATTTCCACTCCAAAAATTTTTCTTCTTGCCACTCAGTTAATGTTAAATTTGATAGTGATTCTTTCATTTCAATAAAATTATTTTCTGATGCAGCAAAAAGTCTTTGAATTATTGGATCTAATATTTCTTGAGTTCCTTCTTCTAATCCTTCGCTAAGAATATTTAATAAATAATTGGTAGCTGCCGTATACCAGGCCCCTTCAACTAATATAGTACCCAAATTTTTTGTTATTAATTTTGCAACTGGAAGTTTTCCAATTGTAAGTTTAGAAATACCTCCGACAGTAGCTTGAAGTCCTGTTTCTAGTGCTCCGTTAATTAAACCATACAATCTTGCCTGCTCTGGTGTCATTCCACTCTGAAGGCCTTGTTCTGTTGCATTTCCTGCTGTTGATAAAAACATAGTAGCTAAACCTAAACCCTGTCCAACTACAGGAATACAGCTTAATATAACTGTTGGTAACATGTTTACTATACTAGTAGTTACTTCATAAGTTCCTAGCATAAAGTTAGATTCTAATGAATCAGAACCATATTCATTTAATAAGTATGAGCTTATCAACATTGTTCTATAATCATTTTCATTTTTAAGTCCATCAGGATCTATAAGATTTTTAAATCCATCTACAAATTGAGCTCCTCCTGCCCATGCTCCATATCCTACTGTTACAAACCAATCTTCTACATCATTTCCTCGTTCTAGTATGTCTACATATTTTTCATATTGTTCTGTTGCTTTACATAATGCTCCAAATTCTACAAAGCTTTTATAGTCAAATTTAAACGTATTATAATCTAATGTATTAGCCTTATATGTCAATGCTTCTAAATCAGTTTTAGCTAAATAATTTATTCTATCAACTTGATTAGAAGACTTAGTATAACACATTCTATATTTTAATGGTAGTTTTCCACCATTTTCTTTTGCTATACCTGCTAAATATATTTCAATTTCTTCTTCAGATACATCTAATTTATTTCCATTTTCATCTAATGCATTTATATATATAGTAGTTGAACCACTATCATCATCTACTTCTTCTATTCTTTCAAGTGAAAATATTTTTGATTTGTTTTTTTCTTCAAAGTCTGGTTGTGAACGTATTTTATAATTCCCAATAAAATTTTCAATTTCGATATTTATCGTTCCAATATTATTAATTATGTCGCAAACTTCTTTAAAATTATTACATTTTGATAAAGTTTCATATAGATTATCAATACTTTCATTATATTCTTTTATATCAACTTGATTTTTTGCTCGATATTCAAGGAAAAAGTCATTTTCAGCTGTAGTTCTTTCGGTCACAGGTTTTGATTTAATTATTTCATATAAACCTGCTTCATATATACTTTTTGATTCATTACTTAAGATTTTTGAGGTAGCCATTTTATTTGCTAATCTACTTGCCTCTGCTTCCGCTGTTTCTGCTTCTTTCTTTAACTCATTTTCTTTATCTATTTCATCTTGAGGCAAATATCCAGCACTTATAACAGCAGAATTATCATTATTTTTTCTATCATATTCTTCTCTTTTTTCTGTTGCAATTCTTTGTGCTATATTAAATAAGATACCTAAATTTTGATCATGTACATTGTTATTTTGCTCAATTAGTGATCTATATACATTATCATTATTTATTATTGTTTCTTTTAAACCTTCCGCTCTGATGTAGCCTTCTTCTTCACCATACATTTCTTTAAGTATATCCAAAGTTGTTTGAACTTTACTTCCAATACTATTTTTATATGCTTTAGCTGTATCTGCATATGGTAAAGAAGCTTTTTCAACATATTGATACATATATTTACGTTTATCTTTTGAATCCAAAAAGCCTAAATATTCTTTAACGCCTGGGGGAAAATCTTCTTCAGAGTATTCTCTATTTTCACTATTTGCTGAAGTTATTGACTCTGTAATTTGTTTTTGATTTACAAATGTTTCAAGTAGTTTTATTCTATCTAAACTTTCTCTATATTTTTCTACAGCAGAATTTGCTCTTTCATAATAATCATCTATTGTAGAGTCGTCTCCATTATTCTTTACACCTATTGGATTATTATTTTCATCATAGACAATAAGGTCTAGATTTTCCGAAGCAATTTCTTCATATTCAGGTAAACTATGCTCATAGTATTCATCTTGTGCATCGCATACTTCCTCAAATACTGATCCATAAATAAATCTATTTGATGAATTGCCACGGCTTTTTACTATATCCATGTATCTATTATAATTTTTTTGTTCCTCAGCATTTCTGTATGGTACAAATACAGTTTTGTTTGTATCAGGATCTTCATAGTGACTTCCACCATTTTCTTCATAATATTTCTCGTAACTGTCATACTTTGCTTTTACTTCAGAATCATTGTTAAACTCTGCTTCAGTTAAATATTCTCTACCATACCTTCTTGCCCCATCTTTTGTATAAGCAGAATTCAAAAAACCGGTTTGGCAAAGTTTATAATATTGATTACTAGTTGATATTTTACTTGTATCACCTATTTCATTTCCATAATCCTCAATATATTTGTCCATTTTATCATAGTGGTCTTTATTTTCATCATTTCTTCCTGTTTTAGTAAGATAGTCCCAAAACATTTGCTCTAATGTTTCTTGCTCTTGTGTTTTTTGATTATAGGAAGCTTTTTCTTTACCTTCTTCTTCACCATTATCATTTATGTCATATCCATAAAGTCCATCTTGATAGTTCATGTTAACGTAGTCCGTAAGAGTTTTGCTGCCATCATCAGTAATTCTACCTAAACTTATATTAGATATTAAAACAGCTGCTACAGAATCGCCATATCTTTCACAATATTCTCTTACTTCTTCTTCTGTCAAGATTATACCTTTATCCGCTTTTCTTTTATATATTTCTGTCTGAGTATAATCGCTATCTACCAGATCCATGTCGTTATAATTTGTAAGTTCTTTTGAAAAGTCTTGAAAGTAATCTTGAATACTATCATTAGCATAAAAACTATCAATAAATTCTTTTAAAGATGTTCCATTCATACTGCTTATATCTTTTTTATCATCATCATGAAGTCTGTTCCAAAGATTTTCTAGTTTCTTTGCTTGATCCATGTCTATTTCTCCATTTTCGTCATAACATGAACCTAGTATTTCATTTCCAAGACTTAATTTATAATAGTCTTCTCCCATCATATCGATTAAATTCTGTCTAAGTTTCAAAAGTTTGCTTTCCATTTTTGGCAAGAAGCTTGTTTCACTTCCATCAAAATTAGATAAAGTTTTTTTATATTGATTATGTCCTTCTTTATTATTTAGTTTATTATATTCTTCAGAGTCAATTTTAGTAAAAACATTTGCTAGCCCACCTGCTGGGCCTTTTGTTTTACATGATGTAATATCAAAATTTTCTCCATTTGCTGAGTTTGGTAATGAGGTAGATGTTGCACAACCAAGTATGCTTAAAGCATTTTCTAATTGATAAAAACTAATATTAACAGAGTCTCCGCCTCCAATTCCTCCACTAGAAGTACTTTCTGACATTGACATATCTTCTTCTAAATCATTGTCTACTTGATCATCAATATTTTTTTGACCATCTGCAAGCTTTTTTATAAGTGCTGCCAGTGCTTCATCATCTGTTCTACCTTCTGAAAGTTTTCTCAACAAATCTTCAAGTTCTTCTTCACTATCTTGGTTTTCTGTAAGCATGCTTATAAGTGCTTCAATTTCTTCATTGTTATCTTGCTCTTCTGATATTTTTTCTAAAAGTGTTTTTATTTCTTCTGCAACGCTTTCATTTTCATCAATCTCTATATCATCTGGATTATCAGTTTTTGCTATTTCTTCATGATTATCAGTTTCTTTTTGTGCATTATCCTCTTCATATGTTTTTTGACCTTTTTCAGCAGGTACATTTTCTTTAGTTGTAGATTCTTTTGTTTCATCTATTTCTAATGAATCGTTATATTTTTTACTTTCGTATGCAGTTTTTTGGGTTTCAGTTTGCTTTTTACTGCTTGACTCAATAATATCCTTTGCATCTGCTTTTTTCGCAGTTTCAACTTTTTCTATTTTTTCTGTCTTTTTTGAAATAGTATTGTTTTTTAAATTTTCTATAGCACTTTTATTTTCTTTCTCATGTGATGCTATCCCAGCTCCAATGACTCCTGCACCTACTGCTGCTACTCCCACTCCTGTTAAAATTTCTTTTTCTTTTTTCTTGACATCAAAAACATGTCCACATCTTGGACATTTTTTATCATTTTTACTTATCATTAATCCACAATTGCTACATTCAACCATATTTTACTCCATAAAATTATTATAACTATCTTCCACCATTTAAGTATTGCTCTTTGATTTTGATGAATATAATGCGGCAGCCGCTGCTGCTTTACAAGCTGCACAATCACCATCTAAATAATGCATAGTCATGCCTATCCATCTTATTGAATCCCACATGCCTTGAATAGCCTTGTCTGCTGCTATTTTTTGATTATCAAGTTCCTTGCCCATACTATCAAATTCTTTAATATATGTTTCACTTTCTCCATTATCATATGAACCAGCTGCACTTACTTGTGAGCATGCTTCTTTAAACGCTTTAAGATTTTCTAAATAACAATCAACTTGGGCTTTTCCTGCCACAACATCCGTTCTCAATTTATCATAATTTGATATTTCTAATTTTAAGTCATCAATTTGTTTTTGCAATTCGGCTCTTTTATTGTCATTGTGTACACACATGCTTATCAATCCCTTCTTATTTCATAAATAGAATAACTATTAATTGTTCTACTTATGAAATAAGAAGTTATAAAATAACTTCTTATTTGTTTAACAACTTTTTCTAAATAATTAGAATGTATAGTTTTGAATTGCAGTTGTTATACTTGCTGAAGCTGTTGCTAAAGTTTCTTTGTATACATTTGAATTACTAATGAATGTATCGAATGATTCTTGAGCATTTTCTCTTCCAGTTCCTGCTGTCCAGTTTTCCATAATTGAGTTATAATATTTTTTAACTTCAGAAATGAAACTATCGATAGAACCGTTAGCAGCGTCAATTTTAGCTTTTCCATTTGATGCTTCTGGAGTAATACCTACAGAATCTCTTGTATCTGTATAATCTTCCATAATAGTTTTATTTTCACAACTAATAGCACCAAAAGCTTCTAGTCCAGCACCATTAGAATTTTGAATTTCTCTATAATTTGCAGCAATCTTTGAAGATTCAGTAGCTAAAACTGCTAAAGAATTTCTAATTCCAACCATTGCATTGTGAACTTTTACAATGTTTTCGATTTGAACTCCTGCATCTTTTCCTTCCCAACATCCTTTTAAAATTTGAATTCCGCTTGCTAAATTAGCAATAATTGTATCAGCGCTGTAATCTCCACCACCAATAACAACATTATTATATAATCCGTAAGCATCATCATGTAGTGCTTGTACACTATTAACCTTATGATTCATATCATTACCTCCTAGTATAATTTTATAACATAATGAAAGTGTTTACAAGAAAATTTACACTTTTTTATATAAAAAAATCAAGTAGAAAACTACTTGATTTCATTTAATATTTTTATTAGAATTGGAACTCCATTTTTAATAACAATTGCATATTGATTATTAATGTTTGATAACATAGCTTGTTGTACTATTGTTTTTAATACAAATTGTTGTGATAATCCTTGTCCAATCCATATTCCATTATTAGTATCAAAATTATTCTTATACCAATCTTCATATTCATATTTCTTGAATCCTGATGGAATATCAATTAAGATAAAGTTAACTTTTGGATATTCTTTATTATTAGCAAGAATTTCTTTAAATGATTTTTTATGATCATCATCTAATTTATCATAGAATTTACTAAATCCTATTACTACTACTGCTAAGTTAGAATATTTTTCAACACTTCTAAAGTTCATGTTATTATTTGTTAGAACATCTTGAATTCCTTTATTGAAACTACTTATAATATCTACTGCTCCGTTAAAGTCACTATTACAATAATGTTTACTATAAGTATATTCTTCAAAATAATTTTGTGCATCTATCATAAATGTTTTAAATGCTGTATTTGAGTTTAATGTTCTAGTTATATTTTTAATAAATAGATTCATATTTTCAAATTCATTAGAACAAATTATTGAAGTAACTCTCTTCTTAAAATCAAATAATGAAGCATTTAAAGACTCTTTAACAACTCCAATTGGAACTGTGTCTAATCCAGTATATTTGTCCTTAAATTTGTCTAATTCTATTGTTTCTGGCATTACATGAATAGCAGGTGCTTTAGTATAATCTTTACTTTCTAATTCTTTTACAAATTTATTAATGCTATCATATGAATTTTTATTTTCATCAATAAATGCTGTTTGGAATTCACAAACTCTTTCTAGTTTAGTAAGACCTCTACCTAAATTATTTGATGGTACTAAACCATTTGTTTTTCCTAGTATATCTTTATATGACATTTCATTTGTTAATTGTAAGCAAATGCTGTTTTTACAACTTTGAACTACTTTCATTTTTACACTACTTTGTGTTTCAGTTGTTATGATGAAGTAAATTCCATATTTATTACCATCTCTAATAATTGGATAAAATTTATCTATAATATCATTATATAATTCATTTAAAATCTCAATTGAGTTAATTTCTACTACTATATTAGGTAATTTTTTAGGACTATTCTTGATGTAATTTTCATAATTACCACCAAAGCTAGTAAATAATTTTTTACGTTTATTTAATTCAAATGATAATAGTTTAGCTAAATTATTGATTTTTTCATCATCACCATTAATTACAACATCTCCTACTTGAGGTGCATTTCTAAAGTTGTTTAATGTTTCTGCTCCAAAATCTAGTATATATAAATTTAATTCATCTGTACTATAATTTTTTAACATAGAGTATGTTAATGTTTGTAAGAACTCATCTTTTCCACTATCATTCATTCCGTATATTAATGTATTGCCATTATTTTTTAAATTAATTGTTAATAATCCTTGTTGTTGAGATGATGGATTATCATATTCACCAATTATAGGATTGATAACATAGTCTTCTTTAACGTAATTGTATTTTTTAGATAACGATTCTACATATACTTCATTAGGTACTCTATCTAACCACAATTGATTAATTTTTAATGGAGTTTCTTCACCAATATGTATTAAGTATTTAACTATATTAGTTAATTCTTCTCCTTCTGAATGTAATAGTCTTTTTGAAATTACATTATTTATTGTTTTACTTACTGAACCAGTATTATCTATTAAATATAAGTTTTTATCAACTGATTTCTTAAATTCATTGTTAGGATAATATTGAGCTCCAGCCCATGCTGCTTGCCCTATTGCAAAGTATTCACTATAACCTACTAATAAATAAAATCTACCAACTTGTTTTATTTCAGCAGCTAAATCATTTCTGATCATTTCCATACTATCTTGTTTATCTTGAACTTTTAAACAAACTTTGAATTTTGAGTTTGACCAAATTTGTCCATCTACTACTCCTGATGGTTTTTGTGTAGCAAGTATTAAGTGCACTCCTAAAGAACGTCCGATACGAGCTGTACTAACTAAATCTTCCATAAAGTCTGGTTGTTGATCTTTTAATTCAGCAAACTCATCACAAACTATAATTAAGTGAGGCATTGGTTCTTTAATTACACCATCTCTATATAGTCTTTGATATTTATAGATATCTATTGTTCCTTCACCTGTTTTTAATCTTACATCATTAAATACTTGTTGCCTACGAGTAAGTTCACTATTGATACTAGCAAGTGCTCTATTAATTTCAGTTTTATCTAAGTTAGTAATTGTTCCAACTACATGTGGTAATCTTTTACCAGTTTCCGAATTTACAAATGCTCCTGCTAATCCGCCACCTTTATAGTCGATTAATACAAATGCAACTTCTTCTGGACTATAGTTAACTGCCATAGAAAGAACATATGAAATAATAAATTCAGATTTACCACTACCAGTCATACCAGCAATTAAACCATGTGGTCCATGTTGTTTTTCATGTAAATCTAATACAAATGGATCTCCTACTGTATTAACTCCAATTTCCGTTTTTAATGATCTTGTAGGATTATTATCTTTCCATCTATTCAATACATTTAATTGTTCTATATTACCTACTCCAAATAATTCTAAGAATGTTACTGAATCAGGTAATTTTTTACTTGTTTCTTCTAAATTGATAGGAAGATTTGATAGCATTTTTGTACATGCAAACATATCATATGAATCATTTATTTCTTCTATAAATTTTGTTTGATTATTATTTTCTGTATTTAATATTGTTGAAGTTTTTTCTCCAATTATAATGAATTTAGATACTTCACTTGGAACTTTAGAAAGTTTTTCTTCTAGTATAATCATACTAAAACCTAAATTACTATTTTTAGATTCTAGTATATCACTTATAATTTCTATTTTTCTCGATGCATCTATATCATCAACAATTACTAAATAATATCCATTATTAAATTTACTAAAATTATTTATTCTTTCTTCTTCTGATCCATTTTTTGATAATACTTTTCTACTTTCAAATACTTGTACAAGATAATTAGATACTTCTTGCATTTCTTCTGTATTAGTAGCAAAAAATCTTATTGATTTATCATTTGAGAAACAATAAGGCATCTCTCTTAAATATTCCCATCTGTGTTTATTTGCATCATTTGTGAATACTACTATTTTTAAATCATCATAACTATGAAATGCCATAGCTTGTAAAAGCATATTATTTGTAAATGATATATATTTTGGATAAATACCATTAATACCAGTTAATGTATTTTGAATAAATGAGTATCCAATTGGAACATTATTTATTACTTTATTAAAATCTATTAGTTTGTTCAACATTAATTTAAGATTATCATTATCCATTGAGAAATCTTCACTATGATAACTAATTTTAGTATTAAAGTTAACATCTCCAGTACCTACTCTTACTGTTAAGAAATCATTTTGATCATTTCTTCTTGACCATAATGTTCTTCTTTTATTTATTATCATATCATAACAAACATCTGTTGAAATTAAGTTTTCTTCTAATGTTCTTTTTTGATTTTCATATTCTACTGCTAATTCTTTATCTTTTTTATTTATATAGTTTTGATATAAAACTTGTCTTTCTTCTTCTTTCTTTTGTTTTTGTTTCTTTTCAAAATTTTTAGTAACAAATGGCCAAACTAGCATAGTTAATAACATAGATATACAAATAACTAATGATGGAATTATGCTTCTAAATGTTTTTTGCCCATCTACAACTGCCATAATTGAATTTGATAATGTCATCATTGAACTTGCTGCCATTGTTAACATTGGGGCAAGTGTTACCCACAATGGTGTTTCTGGATCTTTTTCTTTTGCAGGTGGTGAATCTATAACCATCTCATAAGTATTAATTTCTTTTCTTATACGAGGTGATTTTAAGAAATAGTCTTCATCTTTATAAATATCTTCATTTTCTATTTCTTCATCTGTTAGAGTATCATCAACTACTAAATCTATTTGTTCTAAACCATTTATAGTTAAATTATTAAATGGATTATTTACAAATATATATCCACATACAACTAATATTTTAAAACCATATATATTAATTAAATCACAATAATTACATGTAGTTGTTTTTTCAACTCTTCTATCATTTACATAACAAACTAAATTCTCTCCTACTTCAAGAGTCCATTTTTTATCCTTATAAGTTAGTGTTATGTGTTCATTTCCTACGATACTTATTGGTACGCTTATGTTACATGCAGCAGATGAACCAAATTTTATAACTGAATTATCTTTTATTATATAATTTTTATATGTATTGTCAGTTAAATAGTCACAATATAATAAATACTTTTTATCATTTTTTTCTACATTATAATATTTTCTAGCTCTAAGAGAAATGTTTTCTGTGTTACCATCTGTGTCAGATATTTTTACATTTTTTCCTGGATTTATTATCCACTCATTATCAGAAACAGTAATATTAATCACATTTTTGTTATATGTATCTTTCATCCAGAAGTTTCCAATTTTTTTAACTGGAAGAGCAAAAGCTATAATTCTATCATCATCAAATAAATATACATTCATTTTTATTCCTCCTAGATAAGTACTAATTTTGTACTGTTTTTAATGTTAGTTTCTCTTACTAAAGTATTATTTTTATAACATTCTCCTGTATCAGCATTCATTATTACTATGTTCTTAGTAAAGTCAATTGAATCAGTAACAATATTGCTTAATAGTTTAGTAATATTACCTATTTTTTCATTTATAGGAATAAAAATTTCACAGTTTTTGCTTAAAGATAATATGTATACATTAACTAAAATTTTATTTTCATACATATAAAAACACCCTCTTATCCTACTATAAAAAGTATACTATAAAACATGGCGAATTTAAAGTTTTTTATTAAAAAAAGTTGTTTATTCAACAACTTTTTCAATAAATTATAATTTTATTTAAGTTTTGGACTTTTATATTCCCATTCAAGTTCTGCTAGTTCTTTTTTTCTTCTTCTGTTAATTCTGGTATGTCTTCTCTTTTATACTCTGGCTTATAATTTACGTATCCGAAAACTTCATTTACTAATTTGCCATTTTCATCTAATTCCCTAGCTATACACCTATAGGCATCTTCTACACTATCTACCATTTTGCCATCTTTGTCAAAATAATATACTTCACTTTTTTTACCAATCATGTTATCTCCTTACTTATCTCTTTTGATTATACCATTAGCAATTCAAAAAGTAAATTATTCTTATTTTATTATTTGATGACAAAAAAAGAAAATGCATTAAGCATTTTCTTCTGTTTCTTCTTCTACTTCATTTGTGATTGCTTCTACTGTTTCTTCTTTAGAATCATCAGTTAAGAATTTTTCTTCTAATACTTCAGCAGCATCATCATCTAGAAGTTCATTTTTTAACATTACTTCAATATTGTTATATTGTTTAGCACCTGTTCCTGCTGGGATTAGTTTACCAAGAATAACATTCTCTTTTAAACCATGTAGCATATCAACTTTTCCTCTTGTAGCAGCATCTGTTAAGATTCTTGTAGTTTCTTGGAATGATGCAGCTGATAAGAATGAATCAGTTTCTAATGATGCTTTTGTAATACCTAGCATAATTGGTTTACCAGTAGCTGGAACTCCACCATTTAAGATAACTGGTTTATTAATTTCACCAAATTCTCTTAGAGGTACAGTTAAACCTTCAATAAGGTTAGTATCTCCTGGATCAATAACTCTAATCTTAGTAATCATTCTTCTAACAACTGTTTCAACATGTTTATCTGAAACATCAACACCTTGTGATTTATATACTTTTTGAATTTCTTTAAGTATATATGATTGAACAGTAGTTGGATCAGTAACAGCAAGTAATTCTTTTGGAGAAATACTTCCTTCTGTAAGTGGATCTCCTGCTTTTACTAAATCTCCTTTTTCTACTCTTAATTTAGCATTGTATTGAGTTACATGTTCACGAGTTTCAACGTCGTTTGTAATATAAATTTTAAATCTATTATTTTTGTCATCAGTAATTTTAGTAATCTTACCATCAATTTCAGCAATTGTTGCTTTAGCTTTTGGAATTCTAGCTTCAAACAACTCTTCAACTCTTGGAAGACCTTGAGTAATATCAGCAGCAGATGCAACACCACCCGTGTGGAATGTACGCATTGTTAACTGAGTACCTGGTTCACCGATTGATTGAGCTGCCATGATACCAGTTGCTTCACCAACTTCAACAACATTACCAGTTGCAAGGTTAAGACCATAACATTTTTGACAAATACCATTTGTACATTTACATGTAAGAACGCTTCTGATTTCCATCTTAGTAATACCAGCAGCTACGATCTTATCAGCAATCTTTTCAGTAATAAGAGCGCCTTTATCGATAAGAACTTCTTTAGTTTCTGGATTTAATACTTTTTGATTTGAATATCTTCCTACAATTCTATCTCTGAATGATTCAATTACAGCACCACTCTTTTCATCTGTAAATGCTTCTACTTCGATTCCTTGGATAGTTCCACAATCTTCTTCTTTTACAATAATATCTTGTACAACATCAACTAAACGTCTTGTTAAGTATCCAGCATCTGCAGTCTTTAAGGCTGTATCTGCTGTACCTTTTCTTGAACCGTGTGTTGAAAGGAAGAATTCTTGAACGTCTAATCCTTCACGGAATGAAGCTAAGATAGGAATTTCTACTTGACCACCATCTGGTTTAGCCATAATTCCACGCATACCAGCTAATTGTCCTAATTGGTTAGCAGAACCTCTGGCTCCTGAGTTAATAATCATTGATAATGGATTTTCAACATCAGCTTTTAGAATTTCTCCTAATTTACCTTGAACATTAGTTGTAGCGTCTGTCCATAATTTAATTACTTTGTTGTGTCTTTCTTCATCAGTAATTAAACCACGTTTAAATTGTTTATTAATTTTTTCAATTGTTTCTTTAGTTTCTTCGATAATTGTTTGCTTTTCATTATTTACAGGAATATCTGATAATGAAATTGTAATACCTGATTTAGTACTATATTTAAATCCTAAATCTTTTAATTTATCTAAGAAAATTGAAGTTTCTGTAGTTTTGTATCTCTTAAATATTTGAGCGATAATTTTTCCTAAATCTTTTTTAATTAAAGCAGGAACTACAGGCATTTTAGCAACTTCTTCTGGTAAATTCTTTCCTCTTTCGATGAAGAATTTATCTGGAGTCATAAATTCAATATTTTCTTTACTTCCTTCACAAACATATGGATATGTATCTGGGAAGATTTCATTGAATATAATTTTTCCAGCTGTAGTTACTAAATATTTATCTTTTTGTTCATCTGTCCAAATCTTATGTTTGAATTCACGTGCTGGAATACAAACTCTTGTATGAAGTGTAATGTTTCTTCTTTCATAAGCCATTAATACTTCATTTGGATCTTTATATGCTTTACCTTCATTAGGTTCACCAGGTAATTCTAATGTTAAATAATAGTTACCTAAAACCATATCTTGAGATGGTGTAACGATTGGTTTTCCATCTTTAGGGTCAAGGATATTATTTGCACCTAACATTAATAATCTAGCTTCAGCTTGAGCTTCTTCACTAATTGGAATGTGAATAGCCATTTGGTCACCATCGAAGTCTGCGTTGAATCCACTACAAACTAATGGGTGTAGTCTTAAAGCTTTACCACTAACTAATACTGGTTCGAATGCTTGAATTGATAATCTGTGAAGTGTTGGAGCACGGTTTAGTAATACTGGATGTTCACGAATAACATCTTCTACTACATCCCATACTTTTTCATCTTGTACATCTATCATTTTCTTCGCAGCTTTAATATTGTGAGCTATTCCTCTTTCAACCAATTGTTGCATTACATATGGTTTAAATAATTCTAAAGCCATATCTTTTGGTACACCACATTGGTACATTTTTAAACTTGGACCTACTACGATAACTGAACGACCACTATAGTCAACTCTTTTACCTAATAAGTTTTGTCTAAATCTACCTTGTTTACCTTTAAGCATGCTTGATAATGATTTTAAAGGTCTATTTCCTACACCTGAAACGCTTCTACCACGTCTACCATTATCTATTAAAGCATCAACTGCTTCTTGTAACATACGTTTTTCATTTTGAACAATAATTGTTGGAGCTTCTAATTCTAATAATTTTTTAAGACGATTATTTCTATTAATAATTCTTCTATATAAATCATTTAAATCAGAAGTTGCAAATCTTCCACCTGGAAGTTGAATCATTGGTCTTAGATCTGGTGGAATAACTGGAAGTACATCTAATATCATCCATTCAGGTCTATTTCCACTTTCTTTAAATGCATTTAAGCAATCTAATCTCTTTAATAATCTTAATTTCTTTTGACCTTGAGATTTTTCTACATCTTTCTTTAACTCTTCGATTTCTTTATCTAAATCTACTTCAGTTAATAATTCTTTGATTGCTTCAGCACCCATTCCAACTCTGAATTCATCACCATATTTTTCATAATATGCTCTGTATTCTTTATCAGATAATGTTTGCTTTTTAGCAAGAGGAGCACTTCCTGGATCTAATACTATATAACTTACGAAATATAATACTTCTTCTAATTCACGAGGACTAATATCTAATACTAATCCCATTTTAGGAGGTACACCTTTTGCATACCAAATGTGGCTAACAGGACTAGCAAGTTCAATATGTCCCATTCTTTCTCTTCTAACTTTTGCACGAGTTACTTCTACGCCACATCTATCACAAATTACATTTTTATATCTTAATCTTTTATACTTTTTACAAGTACATTCAAAGTCTTTAGTTGGACCGAATATCTTTTCACAGAAAAGTCCATCTCTTTCAGGGTTTAATGTTCTATAGTTAATAGTTTCTGGTTTTTTAACTTCACCATAAGACCATTCACGAATCTTATCAGGAGAAGCTATACCAATACGAATTCCATCAAATTCATTAACTTCGTTCATTATTCTTCACCCCTTTCATATGCATCTTCATATGGTTCTTGTAATTCATACTCCTCTTCATATTCTAAATCTGAATCTGTTGGTTCTTTATCAAAATCACCATCTTCAAATTCATCTTCTTCATCATAATCATCTTCAGGTTGTACATCTTCATAATCAGATTCATCTATATCATCTGTATCATCAGATTTACCTATTTCAGTTATTGATACAGGAGTATCATCTTTATCTTCTTCTATTTCAAGTTCTTTAACATCTTTTAATGAACCATCTTTATTAATTATTTGAATATCTAAACCTAAAGCTTGGAATTCTTTAATTAATACTCTAAATGATTCTGGAACACCAGCTCCCGGAATTGGTTTACCTTTTACTAATGCTTCATATACTCTAACTCTTCCAACTACATCATCTGATTTAATTGTTAGTACTTCTTGTAATATATGAGCAGCACCGTAAGCATATAATGCCCAAACTTCCATTTCTCCGAATCTTTGTCCACCGAATTGAGCTTTTCCACCTAATGGTTGTTGTGTTACTAAACTATATGGTCCAGTTGCACGAGCATGAATCTTATCATCTACCATGTGTACAAGTCTAATCATGTACATAACTCCAACTGAAACTCTCTTATCAAATTTTTCTCCAGTTCTTCCATCATAAATCCATGTTTTATAATCAGGATCTAATCCAGCTTCTTTAACTTCTTCTTGGATATCTTCTTCTGTAGCGCTATTGAATATTGGTGTTGCATAATGTACACCTAATTTCTTACCAGCCATACCTAAGTGTAATTCTAAGATTTGTCCTAAGTTCATACGAGAAGGAACACCTAGTGGGTTAAGAATAACATCTACTGGAGTACCATCTGGTAAATATGGCATATCTTCTTCTGGTAATATTAATGAACAAACACCTTTGTTACCATGACGTCCAGCCATTTTATCTCCAACTTGAATTTTTCTCTTCTTAACAATATATACTCTAACTACTTTACTAACACCAGCAGGTAATTCATCAGAATTTTCTTTAGTAAATATTTGAACATCATGTACAATTCCTGCACATCCGTGTGATACTCTTAATGATGTATCTCTAACTTCTCTAGTTTTTTCACCAAATATAGCATGTAATAATTTTTCTTCACTAGATAATTCTTGCATACCTTTTGGAGTAACTTTTCCAACTAGAATATCGTTTTCTTTTACTTCAGTACCAATTCTAACAATACCATTTTCATCTAAGTTCTTACGAGCTTCTTCACTAATATTTGGAATATCTCTTGTGAACTCTTCTGGTCCTAATTTAGTATCACGACATTCAATTTCTTTCATTTCAATATGAACAGAAGTTAAAACGTCATCTTTAACAACTCTTTCATTTAATATAACAGCATCTTCATAGTTATATCCATTATATGTCATGAAGGCAACAACTAAGTTCTTACCTAAAGCTATTTCACCTTTATCTGTAGATGGTCCATCAGCAATAATTTCACCTTTATGAACTTGTTCACCTTTCTTAACGATTGGTCTTTGGTTATAACATGTTTCATTATTACTTCTTTGATATGTAATTAATTCATATACACGTTTTTCTGTTAATCCTTTTACTATAATTTTCTTAGCATCAACATATTCAACAACACCATCTATATCACAAACTACTGAACATCCAGAGTCACGAGCTATTGCAGCTTCTACTCCAGTACCTACGATAGGAGCTTCAGTAATCATAAGTGGTACAGCTTGTCTTTGCATGTTTGCACCCATTAATGTACGGTTAGCATCATCATGTTCCATGAATGGAATCATACTTGTTGTAACAGATACGATTTGTGATGGTGAAACATCTATATAATCTACTTTTTCACGAGCAACAATCATATTGTCTTTGTTAAATCTTACTGGAACTTCTTTATCAGAAATTGTTCCATCTGAATCAACATTAATTGTTGCTTGACTGATATAGTAATCTTCTTCTTCATCAGCAGTCATATAAACTATTTCATCAGTTATTTTACAATCTACTACTTTTCTATATGGAGTCATAATAAATCCATATTCATTTACTCTAGCATAACTTGCTAAAGATGTAATTAAACCAATGTTTTGACCTTCTGGAGTTTCGATAGGACAGATTCTACCATAGTGTGATGGGTTAACGTCACGAACTTCCATACCTGCTCTATCTCTTGATAGACCACCTGGACCTAAAGCACTAAGTCTACGTTTATCATTTAATTCAGAAAGTGGATTAATTTGATCCATGAATTTTGATAATTGTGATGAACCAAAGAATTCCTTTAATGCTGCAGTTACTGGTCTAATATTAATTAAAGATTTTGGTGTAACAGCATCAATTTCTTGAGTAGACATCTTATCTCTAATTTGTCTTTCCATACGTGCAATACCAATTCTAAATTGATTTTGAATTAATTCTCCAACTTGTCTTACACGTCTATTTCCTAAGTGATCTATTTCATCATATTTACCAACACCATATAATAAACAAATATAATATGATAAAGATGCATATACATCAGAAATAGTTAATCTCTTAGTATCAATAGTTTGATCATTACCAATAACTTTAATTATTTTATCAGAATCATCATTAGCATAAACTAATACTTCTTGTATTTTATTATAAGTATCTAATTCTTCATTGATAGTTACTTCTTTAACACCATATCCGTTTGCAAATACTGGTTTTAATGTTTCTAAGATATCTTTAGTAATAAGAGTTCCTTTTTTAACAAGTACTTCTCCATCAACTTTAATATCTTGTGCTATTTTAACATTTAAAAGTCTATCAATAACATTTAATTTCTTATTGAATTTATATCTTCCTACTTTACCTAAATCATATCTAAATTTATCAAAGAATCTAACGATTAATTGATTCTTAGCTGAATCTAAAGTAGCTGGTTCTCCTGGTCTTAATTTTTCGTATATTTCAATTAATGCTTCATCAGTATTCTTAGTAGAATCTTTTTCTAAAGTATTAATTAAATATTCATCTTGACCAAATAATTCAAGAATTTCTTCATTGCTTGAAAGACCTAAGGCTCTTAATAATGTAGTTACAGGAACTTTTCTAGTTCTATCTATTCTTACATAAAGAATACCTCTTGCGTCTAATTCATATTCTAGCCATGTACCTTTATTAGGTCTAACTTCACTTGTAATGATATTTCTACCACTCTTATCTACTTCATTTTTATAGTAGCAAGATGGTCCCATAACAAGTTGACTATTAATAACTCTTTCAGCTCCATTAATAATAAATGATGCTGTATCAGTCATTAATGGCATATCACCTAAAAACACTTCTTGTTCTTTTACTTCTCCTGTTTCATTAATGAATAATCTTGCCTTAACTTTTAAAGGTGCAGAATAAGTTACTTTTCTTTCTTTACTTTCTTTTACTGTATATTTTGGTGTATCAAAATAATAATCACCAAATTCAAGTGATAAAGAACCTGAGAAACTTTCAACTGGGAAAATATCTTCAAATACTTCCTTAATACCTTCCTTTAAAAATAAGTCAAATGAATCTTTTTGAATTTCTAATAAGTTAGATAATTCTAGCGTACTACGCTTTGTTGAGAAACTTCTTCTTTCTCTATGGTCACCAAATTTTACTGTTTTGTATGCCACTATTTCACCCCAATCCTAAATTTTTAAAGAACACAAATTTTAAAAATAAAACAATGTACTGCAATATAAAATTTTATCACATGTATTTTCAATAAGTCAATGATTTTTTGTGTAAAATGTAAAGTTTTCTATTGATTTTTTGCTTTAATTATAAAATATCCTTTATCTCTATTTATTATTTCTACATTTTTAGTCTCTTCGAGTATTTTTTTAATTGATAATGCGCCTTGATCTTTGCGAATAACAAAATATAATATTCCATCATTCTCTAGGTGCTCAAATGCTCCATTAAGTATTTCTAGTAATTTTTGTTTTCCTACTCTAATTGGTGGATTAGTAATTATAACATTGTATTTATTTTTAACATTTTCATATGCATCACTAATGAATGCACTTCCATTAAATTCTTTATATCTTTTGATATTTCTATTAGTTAGGTGAACAGCTCTTTTATTGACATCAACCATATCAACATAAGAAGACGTTATTTGACTAATTACTATTCCTAGAAAACCATATCCGCATCCAACATCTAATACTTTAATATTTGACTTTGCTTCTTTTAGATATGTTTCTAATAATAATCTACTACCATAATCGATTTCTTTTTTACTAAATACACCATTATCACTATAAAAAACAAAAGAAGAAGAATTATATTTATAACTTAACTCTCTAATTTCGCTCTTTAAGTTTTTATCATTTTCAAAATAATGACTCATATAATTCTCCTTCTTATTTTAAATACTTATATATACGCAAAAAAGCCTTTTGCAAGGCTCAAATGTTCAATTAAGCTAATTCTACAGTAGCGCCAGCTTCTTCTAATTTAGCTTTTAATTCTTCAGCTTCACTAGCAGGAATTCCTTCTTTAACATTTCCACCAGCATCAGCGATATCTTTAGCTTCTTTAAGTCCTAATCCAGTAACTTCTCTAATTACTTTGATTACTTGTAATTTTTGAGCACCAGCAGCTTTTAATACAACAGTCTTAACACCGCTTCCAGCACTTTCTTCAGCAGCTTCAGCAGGAGCAGCAGCAACAGCTACAGCACTTGGATCTACTCCGAATTCTTCTTTCATCATATCAACTAATTCTTTAACTTCAAGAATAGTTTTTTCTTTTAAAGCTTCAATAATATCTTTGTTTTCAATCTTTGCCATATTAGTTATTTCCTCCTTCTTCTAACTTTTCAGCATATAAATTTAATCCTATACTTAAATTTCTTACATGTTCCATTAAGCCACCAGCAAACATTGTAAGTAATCCTTCCATACTTGGAATAGTTGCATATTCAGCGATGATGTCTTTACCAACAACTTCGTTATCAATACATCCAACTCTAATTTCTAGTGCTGGGTGTTCTTTAGCAAACTTACTAACAACTTTGATAGGTTCAATAATAGAATCTGCAAATAAATAAGCATTTGGTCCTTGCATGTAATCGCTTAATTCAATATTCTTATCTTTTAATGCTAAATTCATAAGAGTATTTTTGTAAACTTTTACATCTGAATTAACTTCCTTAAGACCTTCTCTCAATTCTGCCATTTCACTAACTGTTAAACCTTGATAATTTAATAACAAGAATGTTTTAGCATTATCTAATCTATCAGTTATTTCTTTAACAACAGCTTGTTTTTGTTTAAGAATCTCTTTACTTGCCATATAGTCTCCTTTCATATAATTAAAAAGTTTCCTCATGACAAGGAAACTGTATAATCGTCATTATATGTTTCCTCGGTAAGATTTAATTTTTCACTTACTGTCTTTGGTCACTTCAACGTGTTTCATTATACAATACTTTTTTACCTTTGTAAAGTACTTTTTAGAAAATATTTTTTGTTTGATCTTTGTCAGCACTCCGAAAAATTATTTTTCTATTTCTTCACTTTTTATTGTTATATACTTTTGATTACTTGCATTAATATGATTTTTATTAGTGTAATCTAATCTTCCTTCATCAACTAAAGGTTTAATTATTTTTTCTCTAATATATCTTCTAGAGTTAATTCCAAGATGTAACATTATTTCTTTAGTGGATTTTTGTTCTATGCAAAAGTTCAAAACTGATTTTTGTTGTTCACTGACTTGACCACTGACTTGACCACTAACTTGACCACCAACTGGTTGTTCAAGTTTAGTATTAGTATTCCTAAATATTACTTTAAAACTATCTCTTTCTTCATAAAACTCTGGTTCAGGTAATCCATATTTTTTCATTTCTCTTTTCATTGTAGGTATTCCTGAATGGCGATTTTCAATTACATCTCCCTTTTCTTCAAGAATTCTTACGATTGTTGGATTTCTTGATTCCATAGTTGTAGCTGTTCCTAGTTTTTCGAGTTTATTTGTTCCATAAAGCGCACCTGGATTAATAATTTCTATTCTATCATTATACATGTATACAGATACATAAGCATTTTCTGTTTGTGTGCTATAATCTCTATGAATAAGTGAATTTGCAACAGCTTCTCTTAATGCTTCTAACGGATATTCAGTTCTATTAATTCTTTGTCCTCTAGAATCTATGATAACGCTTGTTTTCATATTACGTGTTAAGAAATTCATAGTACCTGTTATCATTTCTTCTATAGTGCCTTCAATTCTTTTATTATCAATAAACCTTTCACCCATTGCACCAGTATCTCCTAATTCTATGCCAGGTACAACAACACATGCAACAAATAATTGTGGATAATATGATTGTGGATACTCGCCAAATAACATTGTGCCAGCTAATGTTGGATATACTTTGTCCTCACTATTATCTGTTATACCACATAGTTTCAAACATTTATCAAAGTCATTTTTTGCGAAATTAGGTTTTGTTTCCTTTACTTTGTTTACATATTTATTCAATTCCTCATAATTCAAGTCTTCAACAGTTGACCTTCTTGTTGGTCTAGTATCTTCAAATATATGGTCATTATAACTTTGCAAAGCATAAATTTCGTAATCGGTCATTATTTCATCGCTGTCACCTACTCTTGTGTAAGAGCCTTTATTTAATCCTTTAGGTATGTAAAAACATGGCTTTTTATTTTGTGTTATCTCATCAACTTTAACTGCTAATAAGTTCTTTCCTTCATACTTTATAGGTAAAATATCAGGCCTTATGGTTGGTGACATTGAATCACTACATAATGAACTTATTTTCTTTTGTAGATCATTTAAATTATAAACTCCTTCTATTTCAAACCCTTTTTCTTCGTTTATACCGAATATGATAACCCCACCATATTTATTTGAAAAGCTTGAAAAAGTATCATAGCATTTTTTAGGAAAGTCTACCAAAGCAGCTTTGGCTTCTATTTTATTGGTTTCAGTTTTATATGTTTTTAAATACTTTATTATCTCAATTACTTCAGTTTCTGTCATTTATTCATCTCCTTTTCTTTTATATTTTATTATAAACATGAAATATTTACTGACATATTTAATTATTATATGTCTTAAATATGCTAGTTTCAAATATTTTTGTTATGATGTCTATAAATCGATTTTTAAAAATATCTTTTCGTTATTCTTATGCATGATGTTTGATATGTTGTTGCAAAAAAAGGAATGTATTTCACATCCCTATTTTTTTCTTATAACAACTTCTACTTTAGTAGTTCTTGATGAGTAATTTAATTTAACGTCACTACCTTCTACCATAACTGGTACTTCCCAAGTTCCTTCTTCTAATGAACTTAAATCTACATAAGCTTTTATGCTTCCAGATTCTACTTTATTTAGTAATGTTTCTACTCCTTTTACTACTACTGTTACTTTAGTTGAGTCAGCACTCTTAGCTAATGCTGTATATTTTGAGGTATCTAAGTTTTTAAATTCTATTGGAATATCTTTAAATTCTTTAGATGTTTCTTTTTCCATCTTAACTTTGATTGTTACTGCAGTATCAGACATAGATCTAACTCCGTTTGGCTTAGTTATTGTTTCTTGATATGTCTTATCACCATTTAAACCATCAACATTAATTTTAACTTCTACTTCTTTAATACCATCTAATATACTTTCTTCACCATAAAGTGTTACATTGCTTACATTTGATGTTATTGAACTAATAGCACTACCACTAGCTACATTTCCTGTAGGTACTACTTTAACTGGTACTACTTTACTTGGACTAGTTATTGTTACTTTAGCTGTTATATTTCCTGGTACAACTTCTATATCTGGAATTTCTGTACCTTTATCATCATATGCAACTAATTTAACATTTTCTAATGTATATTCTCCAGAACTTGATGCATTTAATGCATTTACATCAATTATAGCTTTAACATTAGCAACCTTTTCTAATTTTTCTTTATATGATTTAATTATTACACTATCTCTATCAAGTTCAACTGAACTAATAACTAATGTACTATTTAATTTATCTTGATTTAATATGTCTGTTGTTAATGTTCTTGATTCACTAACTTTCTTATATATTACTAATGTTATTCTTGATGGATCTAATTTATACTCTAAAGTATTAATTGGATTATTATATTTAACATTTACTTTATGTGTTCCTTCAGATAAATCTGTTAAGTCTAAAGATAATGCATGATCTCCTAATTGTTCAGCTAAGTATAAATCACTTTTTCTACCCATAAGTACTATATCAGCACTCTCTGGAATTCCTTCTACAACATATGTTTCTTCATTATATTCTGCATTTATTGGAATATTTGATAAAACTGTTGCTTCTTTCTCTGTTAATGTTATTATCTTTCTATCTACTGCGAAGAATGCAGCAAATGCAAATAATAATGATATATATATTAGAGTATTTGGATTATTAATAAATTTATCAAATCCTCCACCTTTAGTAGTTATCTTATCATTTATAAAATAAACTAATTTTGAAAGTGGTGTTACTATAGCAGCATCTACTATAGCATATATGGCTTTAAATATTTTACCTATAAATTTGAGAATTTTACTTAGAACTTTCTTCATTTGTATCACTCTCACTTTCTACATCTGCTTCATAAAATGTTTCTTTCTTAGGTTGTAATTCTTCTAGAAGCAATAATTTAGCATCATCTAAAGATAAATTATAATTTAATTCACTTTGAATTGCTATTGATATTCTTCCTGTTTCTTCACTTACTACGATTGCTATACAATCACTTATTTCACTGATTCCTAATGCTGCTCTATGACGAGTTCCTAATCTCTTAGAAATATTAGGATTCATACTTGTTGGAAATACGCTTCCAGCACAAGTGATTTTATTTCCTTGAATAATTACTCCACCATCATGTAATGGGTTATTTGGAAAGAAGATTGATATTAATAATTCGCTACTTAAATCAGCATATATTTTATTAGCTGGTTCAATATATTGAGCTAAACTATAATCTCTTTCAATTACCATTAATGCTCCAATTTTATTTTTCTTTAAATAATCAACTGCATTTATTATTTCATAAACTAACTTTTCACGTTCATCAACTGTTAGTGTTTTATGTCTTCCTAGTAATTGACTTCTTCCAATACTCTCAAGAACATTTCTGATTTCTGGTTGAAATATAATTATTAAAGCAAGTGGTCCCCAAGATATAACATATTCAAGTATAATTCCTACAGTATTTAAGTTTAACCAATCACTTAATAGTTTTAATCCTATTATGATAAGTACACCTTTAAATATTAATGTAAGTTTAAAATTATTTCTTGAATACTTTAGTAATTGATAGAACATAAACCATACTATTGCTATATCAAGAACTTTTGATAATATATTCAATATTGTTTGAAACATATCTTCACCTCTATCTATTAAAATATTATACACTATTTAATGTTCTTTTGCTATATTTTTGAATTTGTTTACAATTATGATACAATATTATTATGAATAAAAATGAATTAAGAATTAAATTTAAACAAGTAAGAAAAGATATACTAGATAAGAATAATCAAAGTGAAATAATATATCAAAAAATTATTAATAATAAATGTGTTAATAAATGTGATACAGTATTACTATATTCTTCTCTAAGTGACGAAGTTGACACATTTAAGATGATTAATTATTTTTTAAAACATAAGAAAGTTGCATTACCTAGAGTATGTGGAAATGATATGGATTTTTATTATATAAAAAGTGTTGATGAATTAAAGAAAGGAAGTTTTGATATACTAGAACCTACTGGTAATGATAAAGTTACATCTGATAATTGTGTTTGTATTGTTCCTGGAATATGTTTTGATAAGAATGGTTATAGAATTGGATATGGTAAAGGATATTATGATAAGTATTTGAGTAATAAAAATATTTATAAAATAGGTATTTGTTTTAAAGAATGTTTAATAGATAATATACCTCATGATTTATATGATATTAAAGTTGATTTAATAGTTAGTTCTTTTTAAAAATATTAATCATATAAATTTAATGAGGTGAAAAACATGGATATAATAAAAGTATCAAGTAAAAGTATTTCTCAAAAGGTAGCTGGTAGTATAGCTAATTCTTTTAGAGAAGGTAGTAAGAAAATTGAAGTACAAACTGTAGGAGCTGGAGCTGTTAATCAAGCTATTAAAGCTATTTCTATTGCTCGTGGTTTTGTAGCTCCATTAGGTCTTAATTTAATTTGTACACCTGCATTTTATGATATTGTTATTGATGGTAAAGAAAAAACTGCCATTAAATTAATTGTAGAGACTAGATAGTCTCTTTTTAATTAAAATAAAAATAGGAAATTAATCCTATTTATATGTTCTAGCTGATTTTTTACTACTAAAATCACTAGTATTATTATTACTTACTTTTATTTTATAATAGTAAGTTCTATTTTTTGATAATTTGTAATTAGTCCAAATAATTTGTTCTCCTTCATAACTATTTGGATTTAAAGTAGCAACTTTAGAATATCTTCCATTTTTACTAGTACTTCTATAAATATAATATTTTTTAGCAGATGGAAGTTTATTTATTATGAGTTTGATACTTCTATATCCTCTTTCAAGACTAAAGTTAATATAATCACTTAATCTCATAGAGCTACTAACATTAGAATAATTACCTGTTACTCTTCTACCACGTACTTTTCTATATGGTAGTATTTTGTAATAATAAGTTATTCCTTCTTTAGCTTTTTTATCATAATAATTTGTTTTAGTAGTTGTAGCTATTTTTTTATATTTACCATTGATTGAGTCAGATCTATACACATAATATCCACTTGCACCTGATACTTTATTCCAACTAACTCTTGCATATAAATAATAATCATTATATCCTCTTGAAGTAGTATTATTTAATCTTGGAGTTGAAGAAATAACATTAGAGTATTTTCCATATACTTTCTTTCTCTTGTTTAATTTATATGGTCTTACTTTATAATAATATTTTGTATTAGTACTTAAACTTGTATTTTTATAAGTTGTAGTATTTGGATTTTTTATAGTTTTTACAAGTTTCCACTTTTTACCATTAGTACTTCTATAAATAACATATCCTTTAGCACCTTCTATTTTTTCCCACTTAATAGATATCGAATTATATGTAGTACTAGTTATTATAGAAGAAATATTGTCATTCATATTTTTCTTTTCATAAATAGATGAAACTTTAATATCGTAGTTTGGCATTATGAATGATTTTTTATCACTACTTAAAATATAATTTATATTATTACCATTTGTATCATAAATATTTACTCCAGTATATTTATATCCAAATTTTGTTATAGGATTAATATAAATAATATCTCCTTCTTTAGCATTATTTGGAATATTTAAATCATTAGTATTTTCTATATTATAAACTGGTATAACTATTACTGGTTCTTCTTTTTTAATAACATTATAACTAAAGTAATTACTAACTCCATTATATGTTATAGTAGCTACTTTTTCACCAATTGTTTTTGTATCAAAATTATTTATTTGATATTCATTTTCACTTAAAACTTTAGTTCCTTTTTTATAATTAGCTATTACTTTAAGTCCAGTTAAATCTATTTCTTCATTTTCATAATATGTTGTTTTATTTGGAACAGTAATACTTAATGATATTAAACTATTATTAGTATCTTTTTGTTTAATATATATCTTTTTATCCGATGATCTAACATAACTTACAATTATACTTTTATCGTCTGATAGAAGAGTTATTTTTTCTGCATAACCATCTACATCTAGTCCTTCTTCATTAAATTCATTATTGAAATAACTATATATTTTAGTAGTACCATTAACTTTATTTGATGAAGCAAGTAAATATAAGTTTCCTTGATTTGAAACTAATTCTGGATTAAAACATAATACGTTAGATTCAACTTTATCTTTAAATCCATCTTTATCATATTCTACTATACTTAGATTATCTCCTCCTAAAGCAACATAAATTTTATTATTATTTGACTCTAAATCGTATGTTGAAGAAGATAAATTATCATTTGTTATTTTAGTAAATGAACCATCATACTTATAAATTAAGATATTATCATTATTATGCCAATCTCTTACTCCTACATATATTTGGTTATCTAAAGAAGTAATCTTTGGTTGACCTCCTCCATAAGTAATACTTGCATAAGTTCCTAGAGTTACTAAATTGTTGTTTTCTAATTTGAATAATTTAGTATCTTCATTTTCATTAAATACTAAATAAAGTATATTATTTAAACTTATAGAATCACATCCATAACTATCTGTATTAGATTTTACTAATATATTTTTCCATTCATTATTATTTAATTCATTTAAATATAAATTATTTGTTAAGTCAGTATAAATTAAATATAACTTATTATTATTTTCTATAAGTTTCATATCAACTATGTCATTACTTATTTCTTTTGTATTTATCAAATTAAAATTATTTGTATAAGTGTATGTTGATAGTTTGTTATTAGCATAAGTTACAAAATATTTAGTATCATTAAATTTAACTGATGTTATATTTTTATTAGCATTATCTACTTGAGTATCATTAAAGTTTAAATTATTCCATATATCTAAATCATTTACTTCAGGAATTGAAACATCAAATGTCATGTAATCGTTTGAACTTTCTGATATATTACTTATAACTATTCCAGAGTTAGTTCCATTTGAATATGTTAATGCATTATCTGTAACACTTAAATCACTATTACCGATAGAAGTTCTTCCTGATTCTTTTGATAAAAATGCTTGTTGAACATCTAGTTGTTCATTATTATTTATATTTGGTCTAAATACATAAATACCCGTTTCACCAAAATAATTACTATATTCTTCTACTGTAGTGTTAACTCTATAAACTATAAGACCACTACCACCTATTTTAGAATCTATTGAATCATAATCAGGAATTTTATATTCTGCTTTCTTTCTGAATTCTACTACAAATAACTCATAATCATTTATTGGTGACTTTAGTATGTATGCTTGATTTCCATCTTTATTACTTTGCATGTGAAGTGTTAAATTTGTTTTTGAAGAATCTATTGTATCAATATTAATCCAGTTACTAACTTTATATCTTAAATAAGCTAAAGGATATTGAACATATGCAGAAGCACTTGCCATAATATCCCATGTATATACAGGATGTGTATCATCTTTTGTATATAAATCAGGATAGCCTAAGGTATGTAAGAATTCATGAGCAACCAATCCACTTTCTGAAGATAATATACTTGTCATTAATCTTTCAGTATTTAATACATTATAAGGACCTATATTTTTATTTGAATATGTTTTATCTCCAGTATAAGTACTTTTATGTGATCCAGTTGTAGGCATTTTACTATTACTAGAATCACTACAATTTAAAATAACAGTTAAGTTGTCAATTATTCCATCATTATTATAATCTATTATTTTATCTTTTACTTCTGGAACATTATCTATTAATTCATTAATGATACTAACATCATGATTATATTTTTCTGCTTCTTCTTGAGTAAGAGATAATTCATATGAATCAATTGTTTTTCCATTATCTTGTGGGAAATAATTTTCTACATTAAATTTTCCATATGAAATAGATGACATATAACTTTTAAAACTTTTGCCATTACTACCATTATATATTTTAATTATTCTATCTCTATTATCTTTATTATTAAAGTATTCTTTTTCTTCTTCACTAGCATCGCTAAAATGAGCAAACAAAACTATATTAGCAAAATTTTCTTTAACTTCTTCATCTTTAACTACTGCGTTTATATTAAAATATATAAATATTGTTATAAATATAACTAAAATAAATATTATTTTCTTTTTCATACGTTCACCTATCTTAGTATAAATTATAGCAAAATAAAATAACTATTTCTAGTTATTCTTATTCGTTTTCTATTACTTGTGTTTTTTTCTTTTTGCGTCTTTTTTTACGTTTCTTTTTTGATTCTTGTTCTAAAGATGTTTCTTCCTCTTTTACTTCCTCTTTTATTTCTTCTTTGATTGGTTCTTCAATCTTATCTTCTACTTCTTCATCATCATCTTCTTGAACATCAACAGTAATTTTTTTGATTGGTTTTTTATTTACTATTTCTTTTACTTTTCTTGGTGCTTCTTTCTTAGTTTCTTTTTCATCAAGAGTAAGCATTGTTAACCACGCTGCTATTCCATTATTACTTAATAATATATACATTAATGGTTCTAATAAACTTATTAATCCAAATACTAAGAAGTAATAACCTAATATGGTATTTCCTACATCAATCTTATTATAAATATTTGCTACTACTAAAACACCTAAAATTGTTAATATGACTGTCATTGGTAATTTAACAAAGAAATTAATATCACCTTTTTCTAATAATTTTTTAGTATGATAACCTTTATTTAAAACAATAGCTATTGAATAAATAAGCAATGCATCTGCCATAACAAATCCAGCGTTTGGATAATATGCATTTACTAATAAAAATGTTGCTGTAACTATATTAATAAATCCAAAGAATAATTGTTCATAATCATCTTTTCTTCTATTTAAGAAATATGTTAACAGTGAAAAGAATCCAAACATATATAATAGTGGTGAAGCACAATCAACTGGATCAAATGATACAACATCTGATACTCTTAAAAGTATATATCCAACTACTGCATATATTACATATAACATTATATCTAGACCAATTAATGTTTTATCTTTTTCTTTAATTATTTCCTTTTTCATTCTTTACTCCTTTTTTAATCTTCATCACTATTATCTAAAAATCCGAATATATCATATTTTTCATCTAAGAATACATAAATTATTTTTAATAGTGCAACTACTGGTGTAGCTATTACCATACCTATAATACCAAACATATATTCAAATACTAATAATGAAAGTATTATAGTTATTGGACTTAAATTCATTTTTTTACTCATTACTAATGGTTGAAGTATATTTCCATCAATAGTTTGTGTTACTAGAATAAATGCTAATGTAAGTGTTCCAATTAATGAACTTTGAGCAAATCCAATAGCTCCTGCTACTGCAGCACCCATATATGGTCCAATATATGGAATTAAGTTAGTCACTACACAGATGAATGATACTAATACTGCTGCATTTAATCCTATTATTGAAAATCCTATAACAGATACTACAAATAATAATAATGATAACCATAATGTTCCACTTATGAATGAATATAATGATTCATCTAATTTTTCTAATAAATATTTAATTTCTTTTCTTGATTTTTTAGGAAACATATTAACAAATCCATCTGTTACTTTTTCAAAATCAAATGATATATAGAATGCTAAAATTAGACTTAATAATATTTTTCCTATTCCACTTGCTAAAGCAGCTACTATATTTACTGCCATAGTTGGTAAATTCTTTTGAATATTACTTCCGAAACTCTCTATTTTAGTTAAGAATGAACTTTTAATTGTATCTAAATTTTCTAAACTTAAATTAGATAATTTTACAAATATATCATCTATCCATCCTTTTACATCAGAAGTTATTTTTGGAATAGATGAAACTAATTCACTTATTTGTTCTCCAAGAGATGGAATTGTAAATACAAATATTAATACTATTACTGCTATTAGTATTAAATATGTAATAGCGACACTTAATCCTTTTTTAACACCTTTATCAGTTAATTTTTTTACTAAAGGATTTAGCATCCATGCAATAAACCAACCTATAAATAAAGGTGAAATAATTGATAAGATTTTACCTACAAATGTTAATATTTTCCAATCTTTAAGTATTAAACTTACAACGTATATTAATAATATTATAAACAATAAATATAGTATTTTAAGTATTTTATTACCAGTATTTAAAGCTTGATTTATTTTTTTAGCACTAACTGTTTTACCAGTTAAAGACTTTGTTTTATTTTCATCTTTGTCCATAATACCTTTCTCCTTATATTAATAATAGCACAATTTTAGAAAAAAAAATAGTTCAAAGGAACTATTTTAATCATCAATTTTCTTTGATATTTTGTTCATTGTTTTAAATATATCTTTTTCATATTTTTTATACATAACTCCGATAGCTATACCACTTGCTAGAGTTAACATTTTTCCAACCGTTTTAATAATATCACTCTCCTTGATATTATTATTAGTTATTTAAATATTTTTATACATTTTTTAAATAAGTTACTCTATTATCTGCATATAGTGTTTGTACAGATAAATTTAATGACTCAATATTTCCAATTATTATTAGTGATGATTTAGCTCTTGTAATAGCAGTATATATTAATTTATTATAGAACATTCTTCTAAAACTTTTAGCTAATATCACTACAACATTATCATATTCGCTTCCTTGTGATTTATGAATACTAATTGCATAAGCAAGAGTGAACTTATCAAATTCACCACTTTTATATGTAACTATATTACCCATATAATCTATAGAAATATAAAGTTTAGAATCAATATATTCAATTGATTTAATATAACCTATATCACCATTAAACACATTATTTTCTACATCATTTACTAATTGTATTACTTTATCATTAATACCATAATATTTATCTCCAATTTGAACTTTGTCATCTCTATTATTAAATATATTAGACATTAATTTATTTATATTATCTATTCCACATAAACCTTTATACATTGGTACTAGTACTTGAAAGTTTTCTATACTAATATTTTTTTCTTTTATTTTAGAACAAACTTCGCTTAAATAAGTCATTATATTTTCATCACTACTTTCGATAAATCTAAAGTCACTATATGCTTCAAATTTATCAAAATGTTTTTTATTTTTTATATCATTTGCTAAGTATGTAATATAACTTCTTTCTTTAACTCTATAAATAATATTTAGACATTTACTCTTAACATTATCTAACTTTAATAAATCATTTAATACATCTCCTGGTCCAATAGATGGTAATTGATTAGCATCACCTATTAATAATAATTTAACATTAAATCTTAATGCATTTAATAGTGATGACATTAAAAATATATCTACCATACTTGCTTCATCTACAATTATTATTTTTTCATTTACTTTATTAAATTCATTCATTTGAAATGAACCTGTTTCTTTATTCCATTTTAGAAATTTATGTATTGTATAAGCTGGTACATTAACACTTTCCATCATCCTTTTAGCACTTCTTCCAGTTGGAGCTAAAAGAGCAATATCAGTATCTCTTACTTTATAAATACTTTTCATTATACTAACAATAGCTTTAATAATAGTAGTTTTTCCAGTACCTGGTCCTCCAGTTATAATATAGAAATTATTCTTTAATGAACCTTTAATTGCACTCTTTTGATCATCATTAAATTTAATATTAGCTTCTTTTTCATATTGACTTATATAGTCTTCTATAGTTTCATTTTTAATTACTTCTTTAACATCATTAATTCTATTAATATTTGTAAGAATATTCTTTTCAGTATAAAAGAAATCATGTAATGTTACTAAGTCTTTATATAAAACCACATCATTAGATTCAATTAATGAGTTTAAATGAACAATAAATTTATTTGAATCAAATTCTCTATTAAAACTTTTTTTCATTCTAATAAATAATTCTTCTTTTTGTACAAGAGTGTCTCCTGTTTCATAACACATATTATAAATATTATGTTTTATTAATGCTTCTATTCTTCTTGGATCTTGTTCATCATTATCTTTTAAAAATATTAAATCTAATTTATCAAAATTTATATTTGTTACTAATTCATAAATATTATTTTCTATGATGCTTTCTAATTTTGAACCAAAAAGTGTTAGTAAATCAATAGCTTCTCTTACACTAAAACCATATCCATTTAATTTAATAATCATATCTTGATTTAATTCATTATCAACAATTTTATCATGCATACTTTTAGCTTTTAATTCACTCATTCCACTTACTGTTGATAGTTGTCTATAATCATTTTTTATAATATCAATAGTATTCATTCCAAATCTTTCAACTATTTTTTTAGCAGTTTTTTCGCCTATTCCTCTAAACATACCACTAGATAAATATAATATTAAACTATCAGTATCAGTTGGAGATTTTAATTCATATGTTTCTACATTATATTGAATACCATATTTAGGATGATTATACATTTTTCCATATAAAACATATTCTAAATCTAAATTAATATCATTAAAGTTACCAGTGAATCCAATTACTTTATCAACATACATAAGAGCTTCATTATCGTTAGTTTCTTTTACTCTAAAAAGACCAATTTTATATGGCCCATTATTGCTTTCATAAATAATTTTTCTAATATTTCCACTGATATAATTCTTCATACAAAATATTTTATCACAAAATAAATTTATCTACTATAAATATTTTAATTTTACTTGACTAAAAGTTAAAAATATAAAATAATTATACTAGGAGTGAATTATATGAAAGATGAGATTTTTACAATAGATGGTGAAAAATATAAAGTAATAAAAATGCTTTATAATGATAAAACAGATAAGTCATATATAGTTTATGAAAATTGTAATAAAGAAGATAAGAATATATATGCATCTACTTTTTCTTTTGCGGGTAACCAACTTGTATTAGATGAAATTACTAGTGATGAAGAATGGAATTTTATTGATTCTGAATTAGGTGACGTTGATGAATAGTTTATGGTTTTATTTTGATGATAATGATAGAACTGTTGAATGTAGATATTATGAAGAATATGACAGTGGTAAATATGTAAGAATTGAACTTCCTCAAGATAAATTTAGAAAATATTTTGAGTCCTTTTATAAGAAGTATCAAATGGTAGATAAACTCACTAAAAATGCTGTTGTTCATCAGTTTTATGATATAGATGTTTATGAAGCAGATAAAATGATTGAAGAATCTAAAAGATATACTAATCCTAGAGAAAGTGATTTTAAAACTATTGAGATTAAAAGGAGTACTCCTGTTGTTAAAGATGAATTCCCTTCTTTAGAAAAAATTAATACTAAGCCTAAAAGAAAAGTTAAAAGAACTAATTTATTTAAAAATGGTGTTATAGTTTTTGCTAGTGCTGCTCTTATCACTTCTATTGGTGTATTTGCTTCTAAAAATGCTAATCTAAAAAAAGTTCATGTTGATGTTAATGATAAATATACTATAGAAGAAACTGAAAAAAATAATATTCAAGATAAAGGAATAACTTTTATAGATGGAAATGATGAAATTGAATTAAGTTTTGATGATGAAAAACATGAAGATGTTAGTCTTCCTCAAGAAGAAACTCCTATTGAAGAAAATAAAGAAGATACTATAAAAGAAGAAGTAATCAGCGAACCTGAAGTTGTTAATGAAGAAGTTCACCCTGACTATAATATAGAAATACAAACTTCTGATGAAACAAATGCAGAAAAAGCTTTTCTAACTGAAGCATATTATGGAGATGCGATTAAAAAAGAAGCAGAAAGATATGGAATTGATTATAATGTTTTAAGAGCTATTGGTACTCATGAAAGAGGTATTCATAGTAATGTTGTAGATTCTGGTGGTGGTATTGGATTATTTCAAATTCAAATTGGTGGTTCTTATTCATGGATTGGTTCTACTATTAGAGCTTATAATTTTGAAACTAATGCATGGGAAGAAGAAGTAATTACTGAAGAAAAAGCTAGTGATATATTTGGCAATATTAAACTTGGAGCTATGATTTTCCAAGATTGTCTTAGAAGAAATAATTACGATGTTGCTAAAGCTATAACCGAATATAATTATGGTTCACCAAATTTACAAGTTGTGCTAAATAACTATAAAAATTATGAAAATCCTAATTATAATTATGATCCTTCTGATTTAAATTGGTTAAAGTATAGAACTCTTATTTCTGGAGGAGATCCAAATTATTTAGAAAATGTTTTTAAATATATAGAGAATGGTTCTATTCTTACATTTTATACTCCTAATGGAAATTGTATACATATTGAATATGATAATTTAAATATGAATAAAACAATGTAAAAAAAATGAGTTCGATTGAACTCATTTTTGTTTGTCTAAGAATTTTTCAATAACATTATCTACTTCAACTAAATCTATTGGTTTTGATAAATATCCATCAAATCCTTTATTTAAATATGATTCTTTCATACCAGCTAATGCATTTGCTGTTAATACTATAACTGGACATATATTTGGAGCTAATTGTTTAATAATCTTAACTGTTTCTAAACCACTTAATTCTGGCATTCTATCATCTAAAAATATTAAATCATATTGAGCACCAGATTTGATCTTTTTAATACATTCATCTCCACTATTTGCTGAATCAACTTGAAATTTATAGTCAGCAATAAGTCTTTTAATAACTTTAATATTTAGTTTGTCATCATCAATTATTAACAATTTGTAATTAGAACAATCTAGTTTAACTTTATCAGCACTAACTTCTGTTTTAATTTCAAATGTTCCGATTGGAGCAGGATTTACTACTCTTTGAGTTACTTCTATAAAGAATGTACTACCTACTCTATAGTTACTTTCAAACCAAATTCTTCCACCCATTGATTCTAAGAATTTTTTAGTTAGTGTTAAACTAACACCTCTTCCACTTTCAGGATTAGAAAAATCATTTGGATCGATATTATCTTTAAATATATTATTTACTTCATCTGGTTTAATTCCGACTCCAGTATCGCTTACTTTGAATAATAATACTTCATTGTTATTATTTTTAGTTCCAACAACTGTTAAACCGATTTTACCTACTTCTGTATATTTAACTGCATTTGATAAAACATTTAATACACATTGATATAATTTTTCTTCATCACCATTTAATACAGAAGATATATTACTATCAACATCTACATTAATTGATATTTTTTTAGTACCAATCATATTAGTAGTGGCATTAACTAAATTTCTAACTGTATCTGCAATATTATAATTGTTACTACCAGTACCTGTTTCTCCACCATTTATTCTAGAAACATCTAAGATAACATCTACTGCATCTACTAAGTTTAAACCATATTCGCTTATTTGTTTTAAACATGTTTTTGCTGACTCTTCATTATATGGTGTGACTGATAAGTCATTTACTATTTTTGATACAGTTTGCATAGGTTCATTTATTTCATATGCTATTCCTGATAGAATCTTTGTTTTTTCTCTATTAGACGCATCTATTGCTTTTCTAGCATCTTCACTTTCTTCAATTAACACTAAATCTGGGTTTTCTGTTGAGAAATATAGATAATACATTTCTAGTCCAAATGCTAATGGAATAATTGATATAGATGGCATTAATACTTGAACTGACATAAATGCTAAAGTAAATACTAATGAAATAATAATAACTAATTTTTCTTTTTTAGTTAAATCTTTTCCTTGCTTTACAACTGTAAGAACGATTAGAGCATCTATAACTAAACAGAATGCCCATACAATAATTGCTGTATTACCTGGAACATAAGTCATATCATTCTTATCTAATCCTGCATATGGGAGAAAGAATGAATAAACTATTATTCCAATTAAGAATATAACAGCCATTATAATTCTATATGGTGTTGCTTTTATAAAGCTAAATAAATTCGTTTCTCTACTCTTAGCAATAAGTGCAACTGAATAGAAATAAAATAATGCATACCACGCGATACAAAAATCAAAACTTATTCTCCAGAATGTTTTTACAAGTGTTCCATCTCCGTGATAATTTAATATTGTAACTGCTATTATTTGAATAAATACATATAAAATTGATGCTAAAAGCATATATCTATAAATTCTGTTTTGAGCATAACTTTTATTTGATTTTGAAAAATAAGATAATGTAAACATTCCTAAATATACTAAACATGCGATTGGAAATAATAAACTATATAGCATTATTATCATCTCCTTTCTCAATATTTTCATTGCTTGAATAATTTGCATTTTGAGCTACTGTTTGATCAATTTTAAATATATATTTAGTTCCTTGACCTCTCTCATTTATAAATTCTATTTTACCATTTAATAGATTAATTAACTTTTTAGCTATAACTAATCCTAATCTAATTCCATTTCCTGATGTATCTTTTAATTCGATATAATCGTCAAAACTTCTATTGAAATTTTCTTCTGTCATTAAGTGTCCAGTATTCGAAACTATAATTTCTAATTCTGATGTTCCTCTTGCTATTGTTCTTGAATTAACTGTTAATTTCATTTCTCCATAGAATGTATATTCAAGAGCATTTGATAATAGATAGCAAACTATTTTAGAAATAACTATTGAATCTCCGACATAGTCTAAAGGTATATGATTTGCTACATTTACTGTAAACTTTATATTACCTTTCTTTTCTACTAATGGATCTATGTATCTATGAGCTCTATCTAATATATCATTTATGCTATAATTGTGTTCTTCTATTTGATATTCATTTGAATCTAATTTTGCTATTTCATCTATATCATTTGATAAAAGTAATAATTCTGATGTAGACGTTTTAATATAGCCTAGATCATGTTTCATATCTTCTTCTGTTAAGTTTGGTTGTTTATATAAAGCTTGACTAAAACCAATTATACTTGTAAGTGGTGATCTTATTTCATGTGACATATTTACTAAGAACATTGATTTTGCTTCATCTGATTTTATTGCATTTAATCTTGTTTCTTCATATTCTTCTAGTATTTTAGCATCTTGGCTTTCTAGTGATAAGAATAATATTGTTAGTGTCAATGCTAATGTAATACTTAATGTATTCATGTTAACTGCAAAGAATATTAAGAATAGTGTTGAAGCAACATAAACTACTAATAAATAATATAAAAGATTTAAATTTAAATTTTTAACTTTATTTTTATTATAAAAGAACATTGTTGTATGAGTTGTACTAGCTACGATCGCTAATATTTTTACTATTCTAGCATAAGGTGAACCTATCATAGCTGGATTTCCATTTATTCCATCAATGAAATTTAAACTTAAGAATACAGCTAATACTATTGATATTACTATTGAAATAAATACATATAATCTAAAATGAATTCTTAATTTTTCTTTGTTTTTATTTTTTGAGAAAGCCACTACAACATAAAGTGTTGCTATAAAGAACCAGAAAAATGTAAGGAACATATGTGACCTACATAATATTTCGTTTAACGTAGGATGTGTTCCTCTATGTAATATTGTGTATGATACTGCAATTTCTGATATCAAAACAAGCATCGTTGTTACAATTGCTATTAAAAAAGCTGTTGACTGTAATGTCCAGTTTGTTTTGTTTTTTCTTGAAAATAATATAAGCATCAAAATTGTCATTGCTAGACCAAATATTGCTAAACCTGCCCCGGCAAAAAATGAATTTATCATACACAACTCCTCTATTCTTTATCTTACTTTAGTAAGTATATCACATTTAGGAATTTGAGTAAATTATTATTTTACTTTTTTAGTAAAATTCTCTTATGATGTTCTTCTAAAGTTAACTTTTCTTCTGTTAAATAAGTAGCTAAGTCAACTCCGACAAAACGATAATGCCAAGGTTCATAATCATAGCCTGTTATTATTTTTTTAGATTCTGGATATCTTAAAATAAAGCCATATTTATATTTTCTCATTAAATATGCTATTTCTTCATTATTTAAGTCAGAATATATCCCATATCTAAGACTAGCTATATCTATAGTTAAACCACTTTGGTGTTCACTACATCCTGGAGGAACTACTCTATCTCTAGTTTTTTCTAGTCCCATTTTAGAAACATTATAATCCCATATTGCTTGTAGATATTCAAATGATCTATATCCACTATCTATAATATAATTATAGCCATCCAATATTGCACTTTCATTGAAAGAATTGAAATAATCAAAGACAAAATCTTTTATCATTGGTTTAAAATTAGGGTCAACAAAATTATGAAAATTATTTTCATTTTCATCTGTTACTACTAATCCTGAAGGTACAAAACTCTTATCTAAAGGTATTGCTCTCTTCAGGGGGCTATTACATCAAAAAAGAGGCTTGTTGAAAAGCCCCGTAATATCGACATATAACTCATATAGAGTTTAATAAAATTTAACTAAAAATTGATAAATTTAATTCTATTTGATGGGTAGCTGATGGGTAGAAATACTCATTAGCTATTTTTTATTTTTTCCTCTAATTCTGTTATTGATATTAATGGAATATTAATATTTCTATATCGCGAAACTATAACCTTATTAAAAACCATAAAGTACAAAATCTTATAATTACTTACATCATAAAATCCAAACGATTTTAATACTCTCTTATAGTTTAGATTCATAAAATCTATACGTCTTTGAAATTTTTCAATATATTTGCCTTTCTTAAAAAAATTTCTTTGTTGTTCAAACATTTCATAAAAACTACCTACTAAACTTAAAAACTTACTTTCTATTATCCATAATTTTTTATTAATATCATCAATAGCTATTACATCAAAATCTCCAATATCATTTGGATAATTTGCTGATTTATCTAATTTATGAATTTGAACATTAACTTTAACAAATGATATATTATTTGCTAAAAATATATCCTTTATATCATATACCATTTTATCTTCGTAAATTTTTTTCCATTCCAAAATCATTTTTCTTGTTTCTGGTATTCCTATTTCATATGGTAACATAAAATTCATTATACCATCTAACCATAAACTATGAACGTTTTTCATTAATACTGGTGAAAAAATTATATCATTTGAATCTAATACAATAGGTTTTATTTCAAATCTGTTGTCTCTATTTTCTCGTTCGTTAAAAGGTAAAAAGAAATCCTTTTTTCCTTTTCTAGTTTTTAATTCATTTGTATTAATTATTAAAAAATCTAAGTTTTTTTCTATTTGTGGTTTTGTATAGTTTTCATCACTTAATTCATTAACTATATTGTATAAATTTTCTATTAAATCTTCTTTTGAAATTTTATAAACATTATTTTCTAAATTTGAATAATCATACTGAAGAAATTCAATCTGAAGATAATAACAAATATCAAATATCCCTTTTAAATCACATCCTGTTTCACATTCAAATGCTTTTAATACTCTATCAATATATACATTATCATTATAATCATGTGGAATTATATAATTATTATTCGAATATACTCTCTTAGTATATTTTTCATCATCAATATCACTATTAAATTCATTATCGACTACATATTCATAATTTACACTTATATGTGCTTCTTTTTCGGTAAAATAACATATATCAGCCGTATCATTTAAATTAACTAGCCAGTGAGAAAAAGCCAATAAAATTCTCAAATCATTTTCTTCAATTATTTTAGAACTTTTTCTTGCGAGATATAAATTACTTTCAATTAGGTATAGCAAAGTTCTCGAATTTCTCTTTGCCTCCTCACGCTGATTAATTATGTTATTTCTTACATCACTTAAAACTTCGTTTGTAACATTATTAACCATTGAATATCTTTTCTTATGTATATATGTATCGTGAACTGAATTGCTATACATTTCTAACAATTTTATATGTAAATCATTTTGTTCATATTCATAAATCATATTTTCAAATTTTTGAATTAGCTCTTTTTGCATTTTTCTAATCTTAAAAGTAGCATCTGTTCCAAAATATTCTCCAGGTTCTATTTCGCTATTCATACAGACTTCTGCTATTATTTTTTTGACCTTAAGATAATCATAATCCCCTACATGATACTTTCTAAAAGAATTATTATACATATAGTCTAATTCTATTTGAATAGTTTCAATTTCCTTTTTTTCATTAGATGTGCTGTTCAAATATTCCTTTAATTCATCAAATTCTTGTGGATAATACTTTATTATTGATTCAAATAATTCTTTTATAAATCTATTTTCAACACTCCTATCATTCGATTCACTAATTTTTTTATATAATAAATCATAATTAATTGTATAACGAATATTTAATGATAAATCATCTTCAATGCAATCTCCAAACACTAATCTATCAGTATTACTTGTATTAATTCCAACTTTTTTAGCATACTCATACGGCATAAATAAAAAATATATTGACTTACTTGATTTTATTGATATTTCTTGAAAATATTCAAAACAAGTTTTTAATTTTCTCAAAATAATATCATCAATTATCGATGTTATTTGGTCATACTTATCAATATTATTCTTATCCCAAAAAAACAAATTTTGTGCAAAAAATATTAATTGATTATTACTAAAATATTTAACATATCCAAAAAATGATTTAATAATCTTATTTTTAAAAAGATAAACATCATTACCATAATCCTCAATATTCCAAGAGAAAGGATTCTCAAACAAAAATGTGTTCGATGACTCCCATGGAAAAAATTTGATATCTTTTTTATAATAATCTAAGACAAAACCGTCTGTGGTATTAATATCAGTATTAATCATTCCAAACTTTATTGCACCTTTTGCAATCATGTGATTCATTGACTTCCAGGTAAAAAATCTACAAGAATCTCCTCCATATCCAATTATCTGATCATATTCATCTTGATCATTATAATCAATATATGACTCTACTTCATCAAATCCACTTGAAAACAATAACATATATATAACATCAAGAGCATTACATTCCAAGATATTATTTAATCTTCGCTCACCCAATATATGTGATGTTTCTGATAAATTAACATAATTATCATATAAAATAAATTTTAAGTTACTCTTATCAGTTATTGTCAAACCAAGTAAACCTTTAGAACTTCTAGATCTTGCTTCAATAAATTTTAATTGATTATCCTTTAAATATTTAGTTAATTTATTAATTATTTTTTCTAACTCATTATTGTCATATTCTGATTTATTTATAGCAACAATTGTACTGCCTTTTGTTGTTCTAGCCAAAAATGTAAAAGACGGAGTTTGTTTATCAAAATCACCCTCATACAATTTAATTGGAAAATATATCATTGGATTTTCACTATTGTCTATAGATGTTAGACTATTTAAAACAAAATATATACCATTGTTAACTATTTTATTTTTTAATTCATCACCTAATTCAGAATAATATAAATCGAACATATCAATTAAAATAGATGTATTATATAATGGATAATATCTATTATCATAAAATATAAAATGTTTTTTTTCTATATATTCATTATTGAATTTTACCAATGAATGAATATAACTTGTATTTTTAAAATCAATTTCTGAGAAGTAATTTTTTACTCTTTTAAACAAAATATTAGAAGGACACATTATTCTAATATTTTCTTTATTATCAGATATATTATATGCTTCAAAATAATCAATAATATTAGAATTGTACTTAATTATATCTGTTATTTCTTTAAGTTTATTTATACACAATGCTAATGGCTCTAAAAAATATAGTTGAGCATATGATGAATTATATCCTGTTCCTATAATTGTGTTATACTTTTTTCCATTAAATTTAAATTTAATTTCAGAAAAATCTTCCAATATAGGATCATCATATATACCTGTTTTAATATATGGTTTTAATTTATTAAAGAAATCTTTAAATTCACAATATTTTTTTATTTCTGCTGTACCATTCTTATCACATAAATTTAAAGACAAATTAAGTTTCATTTGTGATGCCAAAGCTGAACGATTATTAACACAAATATTTATACAATATACAGCACTTAGTAAATCAGTATAACAATAATTATTCATTATCCTTATAATTTCTTTAACTTCTATTTCATCCAAATATAAATCTTTAGAAAATTTTGAAATATCATTAATCATATTACCTCCTTACAATAGAACAAAAAAAGAGCATATTTCATCTTAAATAATGAAATATCCTCATATTATCTTTATGTATTATAACACTAATTATCAGAAATGACATTATGACATTATATATATGCCTATTTATTTAATAATTTTTCTAATCTATGTTGTAATTGATATAAAGTAATATTACTATCTACTTCACCATTTAAATCCTTAACAGCTTGTAATAAAATTTGTTTCTTTGATGGATTACTATTATTAGGTACTTCATTATTTGTGTCTTCCTCATATATTCCTAAAGTTCCATCTTCTTTTGTTCTAGAATAATAAGTTTTATTAGTTAAACTAGATTTAAATGTAATATTTTTAAAATGATGTCTATTCTTAGATAATTCTCTATTATGTTCTGCTGTTTCTTCTTCTATAATCTCTTCTTTAGTTGGTTTATATAAATGAAGTCTTTCTTTAGTTCCACTTATAATAGCAATATCTTCTAACAGTTCATAAGCATCTTCTGGAGATATTAAATAAAATTCTCTAACTCTTACTTTATCATTAATAGTATCAATACTTCTTAAATCAGCATTTAATTTATCAATTATTTTATGCAAAACTTTATCTGCTGATTGAGTTTCAACATCATATGTTGCATATAGTCTAAATCCAAAAGGAACAGCTTCTGAATTGTTTAATTTATTTATTCTTTCTTGTACATTTTTTGAATAACCTATCTTTACATAATCAGGAAAAGATGGATTTGTAAGAATATAAATTGAGCCACAAAAATTATTCATAATTACTTCCTCCTACATTTCTTTTATTGAATTTTCAATATGCTTTATTTCTTCATCAGTTAATTCATATTTCGAATATAACTGTTGATCTATATCTTTTATTGACTTACTCCAATCGATATCAGAATTTTCTGAAATATCTTGAATAGGAACATAATCAAATGTCTTTGATGTAGCATCTTGACTACTTTTTAATAAACTATGTAAATATCTTAAAAACTTTGTTTTTAAATATTTTGATAAATTATTAGCTTCATTTTCAGTCATTCCTAACCCTGCACCTATAGCTAAATATGATTCAGTACAAATAGTATTAGGTTCTCCTACAAAAGAATTCATATTATCATCATTTAACTCAGTACCAATATTATTAGCGCGAGGAATAAATACTTTCCAATTGTTAACCCATTCATTATGATTTAAAATGTTTTTAGCATTTGTAAATTTAATATTCTTTCCTTTTATATAGCACTTAATATTATTAGTTTTACTTTTATCATCTACCAAATTTTTACTTCTAGCAAAATTACCATCTAAACCAAAAGGTTTTCTTGATGAAACTAAATCAGAAAAACTTCTAAAAAATTCATTTTCTTTAATTTTTAAAAGTATAGATTCTGCATGATTATCTCTTATAAAAACATTTTCATCAAATAGTTTCATATTTCTATACATATCACTCACTATATTATTATCTTTTCGTGAAATAACTCTAACTTTGCTATCTTGATTATTGTACTCTTTGTCCCATAAAAGATAACAAACACCACCACGATTATTTGTGTTAGGGAAAATATCTTCAGGTGTTAAACAATCATTTATTTCTTTAATATTAATATCATTTAACATGGAAATTCTAAAATCATCTAACCCTTTTCCACCAACATACCATCTTGACGGAATAATTAAAGAAATATATTTATTGGCAATACTTCTGCTTATATTAACAAAATCACTATATATTGGTCTTGCACTCGCTCCTGCTCCACTATCTGCCTCTTGATATGGTGGGTTACCAACAACAATATCAAACTTCATTTTTCCATCTCCTTCCACATATAACAAATTATCTTCCAGCATAATTTCTGACATTTTTTTATTTTGTAATAAATACTTTTTAATTTTGTTTAAATCTAAATTATTATTTTCTTTAATGTTAAGTAAATCATATGACGTAAAACTTGTTGCAATATTATCTACATTCAAATTTAAAATTTCATATACTTTTCTCGTAAACTCATATGCAATTTTAGATGTAGGTATCGAATATAAACAGTTATTGATTAATTCTTCACTTATTTTTAATTGCTTTAATTTAGAATAAAATGCTATAGTAAATTCTCCTTCTTTACTAGCAATATCTAAAATATTTGCCCCAGAATTAACCGCATTTATAATTTCGTTATCTGATATTGTAGATATCATTTGTTTACATATTTTATTAGGTGTGATTATTTCTGAATAAGATAACTTATCAAATTTATTTATAGCAACTAATGCTCTATCAATTTTATCTAAAGTTTCATCATTTGATAATTTATTAATGTTTTGTATCTTATAATCTAATTGGCTTAAAACAAATGGATCAATATTTTTATACATTAGTTTTAATATATTAATATCTAATTCTAGATTACCTAAAATTCTTCGATTATTATCATTATCATATGTATCAATAATATTTTTTAAAGAATTTAATTTACTATTTGATAAGAAAGAATAAAACAAAATTCTAACATAATATGTTTTAAATTTATTAATAATAATTTTCTTTAAATCATTATTATCTGAGTTATCGTTTGATAAATTATTTTGAAGATTATTATTTTGATTTTCTAATTCATCATCAAATTCTAATAATATTTCATCAAAATCATCTGTATCATCATCTGTGTTGGTTAGTTTTAAACCACCTTTTGACCCAAGCTCAGCCTGTTTCAATATTATTTCTCTTATTTCGTCTATATTCAATAGTTTAAAATCGACTGGTAAGTCATTTGATTCATCAAGAACACTTCTTGAATTTGAATAATTACTAATATAGTTCATAATATCTATTGCAGTTATTTGTTTCAATTTATTACTATCAAAAACAATAATTGGTGAAATATTCAATTCATTCTCTAATCTTTCTTTTAATTTATCATTACCATTATTTTCAGTATTAACATTATAAATTAAAGATTTTGTTTCTTGCATTATAAACATTCTATTTGGATTAAAATCAACCAATAGTGTTTGTGGTTTCTTATTATATTTAATAATGTCACCATCTTCAGATACATATTCTTTAACATATTGATTTTGCAATCTAAAAATAGCTTGGTCATATTCTTGTGGAGATGATGTATCTTTTAAATAAATCATTGTATCCCATTCTTCGACAGTACTTCCTGTTAACATTCTATTAACTGTTAAAGTTATTGTTTTTTTATTGTTTTTTTCACAATTTTTAATTGCATATTTTATATCATTTATATTTCTATAGGAATTGGATTCATCAACACCTGAAATATTAATAATTTCATATTCATTTAAATTTTTAAATTTATCTTTATTATCTTTTATTAGTTTTTCAAACGAATCACATGAAGCACAAAATGGTAAGACTACTACAATATGTCTGCACATTTTTCCTTCTTTTATTTTATCAAAATCTAAAAATCCTAATACTTCATCATCATTTTTACTTCCATCAATAACTTCTAATAAATCTAATATTTCTGTTTCATATTTAAATTTTTGATGTTTCCCTTCAGAATCTTTTGTTATTGATAAAGGTCTAAACAATTCAGAAAAAGCATATGTTATTCCTAATTTCTTTAATTCTAGTAATTTTTCTCTAATTGATTTATTTGGGTTAAATGCAAATCTAACCATTTGTGGAAAACCATAATAAGGATTTTCCCATTCTTTATATGAATCGTCTAATATATGTTCCATATCCCAATCTGACTGTGCTTTTACAATATCTGGAAATTGATAGAAACCAATTATATCTTCTTTTTCAAATTCAGAGCCCATTAAAATTCTATACGGAGTACCAGATAAGTGAATTCTAACTTTAGATTTTAATACTTTTACAATATTATCAGCATCTTCAAAATTTATATTTTCATCTTCTCTGGTATCTCTAACATCTCTTAATACAGCACCATAACTCTCAGCTCTTGCACCAAAGTGTGTTTCATCGATTAGTAATAAATCTATTTGGTTATTAAATAGTTCTTGGTGTTTTTCTTTTATTTTAGTTCCTTGTAAATCTTGTAGTGTCAAAAATACAACAACTTTTCTACAATTTGTTAGTTTATTTTTTATAATTTCGTTATCTCTTAATAATTGTTCACTTTCAATAAAATCATATTCTTTAAAATTTTCAGCACTTTGTACTGTTTTCTTCCATTCTTCTTTTACATCAGCTTTTGCTGAAACTATTAAAACTACATTTGCATCCATTTCTAATGCACAGCACATTGATGTAAAACTTTTTCCGAATCTCATAACAGCATATAATAATAAATTTGTTCTACCAGCTTCATATGCTTTTTTAAAATTATTTACTACTTCTAATTGGTTAGGTCTTAATTTCCAAATACCTGTAGAAGCATATTCTGTTATTACTCTAAGATTATCATTAGCATTATAAAATTGATACTTCATTAAATTTTCTTCAAAATCTCTTTTTATATCTTTAATAGCATTATCTATATCAGTTATGGAAGTATCTTTAAAAAACTCATTTGAAAAATAAATATTTTCATTTATATCTGTAGGTGCTAATCTTTCTTTTTGTAAATCATTTTCTAAAAATTGATGTATAGAATAATCTCTAAAAAATATATCTTCAGATACCATAGCCTTAGTATCATACTTTTTTTCTAATTCAGGATAATGTTTTTTCCATTCATTTAGTCTTACTGATACAGGCCTATAAGTATCTCCTACTTTTATGTAATTAGGGATTGTATTTGTAGTAAAGGCATATATATGTGGTTCAACACGTCCAACAATAATCTTATCTAATAAACTCAAATCTCTCATATGTTACCTCACTTTCTACTTAATCAAAGATATAAATTTAATACTTCTATTAGTTTTCCAATTCATAACTTTACAATAAATCCCATTGTGATTCTTATTTTTAGTTTTTTTACAGCCTAAGCATTCTTCAATATGTTCAACATCTCCAAATAATGTTAACTCGACTTGTTTTTCGTTTTTACAGCTGTTTGGAATGACAAATTTCAATCCATCCATTTGCCAAATATTCCAACTTATTATTTCGGCTATCTTTTTCACTAATTCTATGCTTGGTTTTTTATTAAATTTCTCTTTATAATAATCAATAAATGTATATAATAAATTTTCTCTTGCGATTAAAACATTATCTCCTTGCCAATCATATCCATAAACACTTTTCATTGCTTTTATTGACCATTCTATCCATTCTAATTCTTCTTCTATATTTTCAGAAACTATTCTTAATTTTCTATCCAACAATCCAATTCTATTTTTTATTTTTATAGTTTTTCCTGTTACTGAATCATATCTACTAACAAGGTATGGTGCCTCACCACATGAAATTTCTAATCTCATACTATTAATATAATCTTGCCATGTTTTATTTTCAGGAAAATATATCTTATCTTCAACTGTTTCCCAACTATCTTTGTTAGATTTATTAAATACAATATCTCGTTCAAACCAAGCTTCATCTACTAAATTATTTTGATTATTACAAATCCAGGAAGGCGTGAAAACTTCTGCATTTTCTTTTATTCTTTTGTTTTTTTCTTCAGCTGATTTTTTAGATCTAGGTTTTATAACATCTCTATAATTGCCTGTTATCTTATCAATGGTAATTTCATCTTCAAAATTAAATCTATTTCCATATTCCTTATAATTATCTGTTGCCCAAATAATATTTTTTTTACTGCTATGATCATATAGAAGCATATTTAAAATTTCAGCATCAATTAATAATAAGTTTTCTTCTTTTACATCAACCAATTCTCTAAACAAAGTTTACACCTCCTCTGCCATTTTTTTATTAATTAAAAATCTTTTGGCAATTTATTATTGTCGTATTTTTCTTCAACTGTTTCCAATTCATCAAAAGCAACCTTGATATCTTCAATCGCCTTATCAACTGTATATAAACTCTCTTTATTTTTTTGCATTATCTCTAAATGCTCCATTGTATAAAATAATTTTTGTCTAGCTTTTCTTGCTTTTTTTCTTTTTTGTGCATCAAAATCTAATAAATCCAATTCAGATTGCTTATGTTTTTCTATCATCTCTTTTAAATCCTTAGTGGATTTATTTTTATATTTATCAACTCCAAAATATCCAAGAACATCATTATATCCCGATACTTTTAAAAGCTGTTCTAAAGATAAATCTAAACCCTCTGCTATCTTTTTAAGTATTTCAACATCAACCTTTTTTATTTTGCCATTTATTGTATCATTATAAGTACTTTGACTTAATCCAATTTGTTTAGATAATTCTCTTTGAGATAATCCTCTAGCAATTCTAGCTTTTTCAATCATATCCTTTAATTCATTATTATCCATTTAAACACCTCTTTACTCTAGTTTATTTGGGTTTACAATTACATTATACACCATAAAAAATAACAAGTAAATAATTTTGAACGATTTTTTCGTTCAAAAGTGTTGACATTGATTTATTAGAATGTTATTATACTATTGAACGACATTATCGTTCATAAAGTTCTTTGAAAATTTAGTCTTAGTGGAAATCGCCGATAAGCCATTAAGTAAAAAAATGCAAGGCAGAAAAACCCTATTGGCAAGGGAGTTATGAAATAACTAAAATTTCACAAAGAGCAATTGCTCAGGTAGAACTCTACCCTTTTGAAGTAAGTAAAGGAGGTGTTAAAAATGGATCAAAAATATTTCACTTTAGTAAGAAAAGATGTTTTAGATAATCCAGATTTATCATTAAGTGCTAAAGGATTATATTGTTTAATCTGTTATGACTTAACTAAATCACTTAGAAGATTATTAATAAGCAAAAATACTAGAGAAGAAACTATTAATAGTTCTAAAGAATTAGAAAAATATGATTATGCACATTTTTATAATTTAGAAGAATGTGTAGATAAAGATTCATATCTTGGTCTTAATGTTTCAATACAACCAACTGATGAATTTAAAAACTTAGTTGATTTGAAATATAAGAAATACAAAGAATTAGAAAGATAAGGGAGGTGGAATATGACCGTAGATGAAACTTTAAAATTAATCGCACAACAATGGTGCTAATGTTACATTAGTTGCAAAGTATTTAGGGCATACAAAAATCGAGGAGACTCTAAATACATATTCTCACATGTTTAGTACCACACTCGATTCCGTTGTTTCAGTTATAGATAGCTTAGAAGAAAAATAAAACGGTGAAGAATTACCGCTTTTTTAATCTAAATAAACAAATGATTGGGGAACATAATTAATTCCTATATCATATAGATTTTTAGGTTTATCATAAATCCTAATTTTGCCTAATTTATACGCTATTGCTGTATTTTTATTTTTATAATATTTATTATAAAAGTCTTTTGTTATTCCAGATTCATTTTTTGTCATTTCCCAAAGCTTTTCAGGATCTTCCTCTAATATTTCTTTAATATCAACCTCAGCAACAACCTTCATAATTGGTGATGTAGAATAAATAATCATCTTATCAATGTTATTTCTTTTAGCCTTTATTTTTCTATACTCATATTTTTTTCTTCCAGCTAAAATTTCATCAACATATTCAGGGTTTATAGGCATTAATATTTTACACATATAACATCTACCTCTTATTATAATAATATTATATCATAGATTTTTAAATTATAATAGAACTATCTACATTTCCGATATCTAATACTTTTTCAAACTGCTCTTTTGTTATTTGTTCTACTCCACGTGGAACATCATTAAATATTTTGTTTTCTAAACAATCATTTAGATTTATTTTATTATCCAAAGTTGTAATATAGGCAAACTCAATAACATACGTAATATTGATTTTGTTAATATAATGATTTCTTATATCTTCTTCTGTATAAACCGTTTTACCAGAAACTTTATTAACTAAATCGTCAATATTAGTAGGTGTATAAATATCGGTAACAACACCAATTGTAGTTAGTACACTTGAGTATTTTGCTGGGATAAAACCTTCTTTTGTTCTATAAAAGACAAGATTATCTCCTATATTTGGTTTTTGTTTCCAACCAGCAGCTGTAATATAGTACTTTTTAATATCATACTCAACTGGCATGTGAACATTTTTATAAGATTCTTTTGAAAGCTTTGAATCAGGGAGTAAATATGTATGGTATTCGGGACAAATAGTAATAATATAAGTATCACTGTTTTTATCAATATATGGATAAGATTTTAATGGATCTGCTTTTATAAACTTTTTGTTCATTGATCTAACATAAACCAATTCTCTACCATTTTTCTTTCCATGATAAGAAAAACCAAATCTTTCAAAATATTTTATAAGAGTTATCTTTTCTTCTGTATCATCAAAAATAGTTACATATATCTCATCTACATGTGAATAAATTGCTTGATCAAAAATTATTTTTATAAATCTCTCCCCAATTTTTTTCTTTTTAACATCAACTTTAAATGTAGAAATTTTAAGCTTTCTATTGCTTTTCATGGTTGGAGAGATATCAGAATAATCTTCACCTATTTCTTCGTTCTTTAGCATAAGCATTGCTAGTAGTGTGGCATTTTCAAAATAACAATATGCATCCTCATTTTCTTTAGACTCAAACCACTTTTCAAATCCAGGATAACTACTTTTTAAGCCATCAAAAAACGAGTCATTAATATCAAGGTTCCCAGCTTTAATTTTATTTATATTTAAAATATTATGATTTACTTTTTTATCTATTTTATTTTTATATAAGAATTCATCAATTTTTTGAACCTTATCAGGTATTCCTAATGCAACAGCTTTCAATTTGATTTTTTTATCTTCAGTAATTAACAAATCTGCCTTACCTGTGTAGACATCAGATAATATTAAACTATCAATTTTATCATTTTTAGTTTTATCTTCATCTTTAAATTTAGTTTCAATCTCAGGACAAATAGTTTTACAACTTATTTGAAGCATATTATATGAATTTAGTCTATTTAGTAATATTTCTTTATGATTCCCTTGTATATTCTGGGTTATTTCTGCTTTTATAATTGGACTAATGTATTTTTGCATTTGCATATCATTATCAATTATTTTAAATAATTCTCCTATTCTGGCTTTTGATGAATTATTGCTTTCTCTATAAACAACAATATTTGTGTCAAGTAATATCTTCATAATAACCCTCCTAATTAAGGACAATTATACCACATTTTTTCATTTTTATCGTACGCAAATCGTACGCAAAAAAGCAAAAAGCCCGTAAATACTGGCCTAAATCAATTCCAATTTTTCGTTAAATGTGGCAGGGAATTTTTCCTATTTACTAATATATCAATTTTTTCATATTACACTTCATTTTTTATATTTGATTTTATCCAATTAATATCTTCAATTGATTTATGAATGTTAAACATTCCATTTCCTATTGGATAAAAAACTACATAACAATCATATTTTTTTCCATTTATTTCTTTTATAAATTTCTTTTTTCTAACTTCAGAAACAGATATTTTTTCTTCTAGAAATACTGAACCGACTTGATTACCGAATAATATTATTACTTTTGGATTAACAATACTTATTTCTTCTTCTAATAAATTTAAGTATTCTTTATATACTTTATTAGGTACAATTCTTGCATCTAATTGAGTACATTTTCCTAAGTTAGTAATATAAACTTTATTATTTTTTACCTCATCATATACTTTTATAGCAAAGTCTTTAGTCCATTCTGAAGATTTTTTATTTTTAATTTCATTATAAATGTTTGTGTCAAATAATGAGGTTTGTACAAACAAATTCCATATATTTTTTGTTCCAATCCATGGTGATTTTGGACCATTCCATTCTTTACTTGAAGCAATGTTTTTAGATGTAGGATTCATGAATACAAAACATATATCAGGATTACTTGAAAGTCCTCCGAATGTTATAGCATCTAAATTTTTATCACCATATTTAGTTTGCATTTTATTATATTTTTTTGTTAATTCTTCTAAACTCATATTTACTCCAATAAATAAATTCGTGCATATTATACCAAAATTTGCTTTTGAATTCAATATTATGTCACAAATAAAAATGCTTTGAATATATCAAAACATTTATATTTTTAATGGCGTCCTCGAGCAGAATCGAACTGCTGACCTATCGCTTAGGAGGCGATTGCTCTATCCTACTGAGCTACGAGGACAAATAAAATAGTATTAAACTATTTATTTCATTAAATTAACAAATAATATTAGTGTTACATTCATAGATAAGTTTACTTGATATCTAAAGAATTCATAAATACTAATTATTTTATCACATAAACAAACTACTTTTGATTCTTTATATACTGGTTTTTCTTTAGTAATTGGATACATATGTGATAAGATTATATCTTTTTCTACTTCATTTACATCAAAATACTCTTCTGAATTATCTAAAGCAATTTTAGGATGCTCTTTTAGAAAATCATTATACTTTTTATTTTTTTTGCTTAAATCATCTAGTGTAAAAAAGTCATGCATCATTGCGCCTCTTGTGCATGAAATATAATCTAATCCCAATCTTTTAGAGACAAAAAAACTAAGTTTAGCAACACGATTTATATGGTCTAATCTATTATTACCATGATGAACTATAGATTTTAATTCTCTATATTTGTTTACATTATAAAACTCCCCATATATATCATAATATATTTTTTTATTTATCATAACATCTCACTTCTAAATCCACTTTGGAATATACAGATTTCTTGTATATCCTTCAGTATACTTCTTAAATTCATTAATAATAGCATTAGCTATTGCTCCGATGACATCTGTTTCTTTTTTAGATATTTTTAAAGACACCAAAAAATTAGTTAGAATTGTTTTAAATTCTCTGTCATCAAAATATCTTGCTACAGCATCGTTTAAATCTTTTATTTTCTTTAAATCAGTTTTACTTTTTATATTTATTGAGAATATAAATGATTGATATACTTCAATAACTTTATCACTCATATAATCTAATTCACTAAATTCTTCATTTATTATTCTGTAGTAATCTTTACAATATTTTAGCACTACTTTATTGTCAAGATATTCATTCTTCATGCTACTTCACCACGAGTCTTATTATATCATTAAATGTAATAAATACAAATAGCAATATCATTATTCCAAAACCTATATAATTTAATTTTAATTCTAAATCTTCACTCGCACGTTTTTTAGTAATTTTTTCTATTGCTAAAATTAATATTCTTCCACCATCAAATACTGGAATTGGTACTAAGTTAATAATAGCAACATTTATACTTAAATATGCAGTTAAATATATTAGTGTTTGAATGCCTTGTGATTTGACTTGATCAACAACTGAATAAATACCTACTGGTCCACTTAAGTTTTTAATAGATACGTCTCCTGTAAATAATGAACCTAGTATTTTAAAAATAGTTGTTGTTGTTTCATAGAAACCTGTAAATGCATAGCTTACAGCACTACCAAATCCTTTCTTGAATGTTGTCCCTGAAGATTTAATTCCAAATACACGAATTTCTTCCCCATTTTCCTTAACAACTTCTGGTACTACTTTGTATGATTCAACTTTCCCATCTGGCTTTTCTACTTTAAATACATATTCTTTTTGTAATTTTTTAGCTGATGCTTCTAAAGTGAAATCATCCCAAGTTTCAATTTCTACTCCATTTATTTCTAAAATTTTATCTCCTGCTTCAAGTCCTGCATTATAAGCAGCTTTGCCTTCAATTACTTCTCCAATTTTAACTTCACTAATTGGTTTTCCATATAAAAGACCACTAATAAAGAATAATAGTATTGCTAAAAAGCAATTAAAAATAATTCCATTAGCCATAACCCATAAATTCTTTAAGAAACCTTTATTTTCTAAAACTCTATCTTTTTTTATTTTAGAACCTTTCATTTCTCTTTCAGCCATAGCTACATATCCACCAATAGGAAATGCTCTTAATGAATATTTTGTTTCACTTTTTTTAGGTTTAAATTGCTTAATAAGTGGTCCCATTCCTAATGAGAATTCTTCTACATATACTCCACTTTTTTTAGCAGCAATAAAATGTCCAAATTCATGGATTGATATAATTAATCCTAACATTATGAATAATATTAGTATTGTAATAATAAAGTTCATTTAAATTTCCTCCTAGAAGAATGATGCAAAGAAAGCAAATGCTAGTATTGCAAATATTGTACTGTCTAATCTATCTAATACACCGCCGTGTCCAGGCATAATATTTCCATAATCCTTAACACCATATTTTCTCTTAATTGCTGAAAATACTAAATCTCCAAATTGAGCTATTAATGATAATGTTAATGACATTACTATAGTCAAGAATACATTTGCACTTTGACTAATAAATGTTAAAAAATATACTGTAGGAATAAATGTACCAAATATTGTACCACCAATCATTCCTTCTACTGTTTTATTAGGTGATACATTTGGACATAGTTTTACTCTACCAATCCTTGTTCCAAAGAAATGAGCAAATGTATCAGACATAATTGTAGTCAATAAAATATAAATTAAATAATGAATATTTGAATTTCTTACTATAATTAAATATCTAAAAGATACACCTAAAAATATAATAGAAGTGACTAAAAAGAATGCATCATCTACATCATATTTTCCTTTATTATTGATAATTAAAGGAACAAAACATAATAAGAATACAATTACAAGTAATCTATAGTCAATTAGAAATGATGTACTATTAACTACTGAAAATGCTACAAGTAATATATATCCAATTAAAGAAATTGCTACATTTATATTAGGAATAATGTTTTTTCTATTTCTAACTTTAATTATTTCCATAAATCCTATTAGTGATAAAAGTCCTACTCCTATATAATATGGATAGCCACCTAATATTACTAATGGAATTACAATTATTAATGCAACTATTGCACTTATTACTCTTTGTTTCATATTTTTCACCATAAACATTATATCACGTAAGTGTTGTTTAAACAAGAAAAAAGAGTATTACTACTCTTCACATAAGTTTTTAACTTTATCTTTATTATAAACAATAGTTGATTTTTTGTATAAGTTACACCATTTAGAATCTAAAGTTAACTGAACAAATGCAATACATTTTTTATCTAAATAGCTTGAATAAAATGTTTTACCGCTTTCAGTTTTAACACAATAGTATTTACTCTCATCATCAAAATTATATACCCATGAATATTTATCATTATTATCACTTTCAAATTCTGGGAATACAACTAGATTATAACCATCAGCACTTTTTAGTTTAGTGTTATTATTATCTGTTACATTTTTATATAAAGTCTTTCCATAATTATAAGCTACATATACAGCATTTTCTACTTCTTCATCTGTTTTGAAACCATCTATCATTTCACTTGTATAATAACCATTATCAGTCATTACTTCAATATCTCTTTTTGATATTTTTATATCTTGTGGATTACTATAATATCCATTTTCGTCATAAATATATTTAATTGGACAAATAGATGAATCATCATCATAACTTCCAATCATATATTTCTTATTACTATTACAATACCACACTTTATAAAATATTGCTTTATATTCAGTTGTTTCTGAATTTATTTCTGATTTTAATGCAATTTTAGGAGCAATATTTTTATTTTTTACACAAAAATAATCTATATACACTATAGCTGAAAATACTAACAAAATAATGAATATAAATATAAAAATTTTAACTACTTTCTTCATATTAAACTCCTAAATATAGTTTAATTATATAGTTATTTGTTTTAAAAGTAAATGATTTCATTTATTTTTTATGTTTTTTCAGTTATAATATTTCATGAGGCGAATTATGAAAAAAATAATTTTTGTGTTTTTTGTAATACTTTTTAGTATTACTAGTGTATATGCTTTTGAAAATGAATACTTTAAGATTGATATTCCAAATGGATATGAAATAGAAACTAATGATGATGATAATAGAATATTTAAATGGACTAATAATGATGATTATATAGTTGTAACTGTTGACAATAATGATAATAAATATTCTGTAAAAGACTATACTGAAAATGATATTTTAAATCAAAAAAAATATTTAGAACATAACATTAATACTGCTTTAGAAGAATATAATGTTGATGTTACTGTATCTAAAATATTTAAAAATAAAATTGGTGACTATTATTCATTACAATATGATTTATATTGGCCTACTAAAGAAATAACTGGTAAAGATACATATCAAAGAGGAAATGTATTTACAACAGGAAAATATATTATAACTTATTTATATTCTTCTGAATCAGAGATAAAAGATGATAATGAAGTTTATAATAATACAATTAATTCTTTTAAAATATTAGATGAAACTGAAATTAAAAAAGAACTTACAATTGATATTAGTTTTATTATAATAGTTGGTGTTGTTCTTGCTGTATTAAGTTTTATATTATCTGAAATTAAAAAGAAAAAAGCTACTAAGTAATTTTAGTGGCTTTTATTGTGACAAGGTATTTGCTCTTATTCTACTTAAAATAAGTTTTTCTTGTCTTGAAACTTTTACTTGTGATACTCCTAAAGTATCTGCTGTTTCACTTTGTGTTAAACCTTGATAATATCTACAACTAATAAGTGATTTATCAAAATCATTTAATGACTCTAACATTTCACTTACATATAGTTTAGTATCATAGTCTTCTTCATAAAATGTTTGATTATCATCTGTAGGTTCATAACTTTTAGTGAATGCAACACTTTGAATAATTTTTAACAAATCACCCTCTTTCATTTCCATAAAAGAACATATTTCACTAAATGTTGCTTCTCTTTCATATTTAGCATTTAAAAGCTCTCTAACTTTTTGATATTTTTTATAAATCCTAAAATTTTCTTCACTAATTATTATATTCCTATCCTTTCTTATAAAATCTACGATTTCTCCTAAAATGTAATCGTAAGCATATGTGGAAAATTTAGTATTAAAACTTTTATCATATTTTTTACAAGCTTTTATAACACCAATTACTCCAGATTGATATAGATCTTCTAAGTTATATCCAGAACTATATCTATGTGCAATATTATAAATCAAGTTTTCTTGTTCTTTTATTCTCATATATATTTCTTGATTCATGATTCAATATTACAATGATTTTTGATTTTTTTAAATCGATTCGACAAAACTAGAATTATTTTTTGTTTATACATCACTATTACTATAGAAGTTAAGCATAAAAATAATAATATATCATAATATAAAATATTATCAGCAGTCTTTGGATTATAGATTATTTCTTCTTCTGGTTCTTCTGGTTCTTCTGGTTCTTTTGGTTTTTCTGGAGTTTCAGGCGTTGTAGGACTTTCTGGTTTTTCTGGAGTCTTAGGTGTTTCAGGCTCTTCTGGTTCTTCTGGAACTTCAGGTTCTTCTTCAATATTTCTATATTTATCAAGTTTAATTATGTAACATTTTTCTTTTACACAATAATTTAAATCACTGATGAAATTATTTTGAGAATCTACTACAACTGCATCATTTGTTATATATCTATAATAAGTTTTATGATCATTTTCTAATTTATAATAACCTTCTTTATAACTACTATAGTATTCTTCTGTTATATCTTCTCCATCTGTCCATTTATACCTTTCTTCACTTTCTACTATCCATTCATCTACTCCTTTTGGATAATTTTCTGACCATTCACTATATTCAAATATGAATGTTTCTGCTGATAATTTTGATGTAAAAATCAAAAAAATTGCAAATAAAAAAAACTTTTTGTTTTTCATTATATTAACCTCCCTCTACTAATATAATTCGCAAAAAGTTTTCAAAACACTACTTTTTCTTTAAACTTTTTTAATTTTTGTAATATAAGTTGTAAAAATATGCAATTAAAATTGCTCCTAATGAATTTCCAAGTATCATTATTAATACATAAAGTAAAGCTTTCCAAGACCATGCATTTGCTATAGTTATGTATGCCATATTTGCTATACAGTGTTCAAATCCACATAATATAAATGTCATTACACACATAAATATTCCAATATATTTTCCTATTTCAGTACCAACTTTTTTATAATTATTTACTGCTATATACATAAGTATTCCACAAAAAATAGATAATATAAATATACTTAATAAATTATCATTTAGTTTTATATTAACTAAAGATAATGCTTTTTCATTTATATTTGATACTCTTGTTAAAAGTATTAGTTTTCCAATTATAAAAGTACCTATAAAATTGCCTAATAATCCTAGTAATAATTCATAAATATACTCAATTTTATTAATCAAAATATAGCCTACTTTACCAGTATATAGATTCATTGCATACATGCAAATAGTTAATAAGCCAATTGAAAAGAAAAATGAACCTAATACTTTATTTTCTAAACTTAAAAAAGCTATTGCTCCAATACCTATCATAAATCCTGCATAGACACCTTTTAATAAAGAATCAACATATTTTTTTATTTTCTTTTTCATATACATCACCTATATTAATAATTACATAAATATGATTAATAATCAATCAAATTGTTAAATATGGACAAATTTAATATTTTTTGATATAATGTACTCAGTTATTTAACTTTTCGAAGGGAATGATATTATGAATAGTGAAGACAAAGAAACTTTAGTCTGTGCTTTAGGTGGCTTGGGTGAAGTTGGAAAAAATATGTATGTTGTAATGCATGAAGATGAGTTATTTATTATAGATTGTGGAGTTATGTTTCCAGAAGATGATTTAATGGGAATTGATTATGTTTTAGCAGATTACACTGTTCTTAAAAACATGCAAGATAAAATTAAAGGATTAATAATTACTCATGGACATGAAGATCATATTGGTGGAATACCATTTTTATTGCAAAATATATCTATACCAACTATTTATGCTCCTAGAGTTGCAGAAAAATTAATTAAGAAAAAATTATCAGAAAAGAATATACCATGTCCTAATGTTGTGACAGTTAATGAAGAATTAAATATTAAAACTAAAAATTTCGATATAGAATTCTTTACTACTACTCACTCTATTCCAGATTCATTTGGAATGGCTATACATACTGTGAATGGTACTATTGTTGAAACTGGAGACTTTAAATTTGATTTTACTCCAATTGGACCAGTTGCTAATATGGGTAAAATAGCTGATATTGGTAATAGAGGTGTTACTTTATTAATGAGTGATTCTACTAATGCATTATTGCCTGGGTTTTCTAATAGTGAATCTGTAGTTGATGAAGCTTTAGGTGAAATATTTGCTGAAAATACTAATTCTAGAATTATTTTAGCTACATTTGCTAGTAATATATATAGAATTACTCATATAGTTCAAACTTGTAAAGAAAACAATAGAAAAATTGTTGTTTTTGGAAGAAGTATGAATAATAGTATAGAGATTGCTACTGAATTTGGGTATATTAAAGATAAAGATATGTTTATTAGTAGCGAAGAAGCTAATAAGATGGAACCTTCTAAAGTATGTTTATTATGTACTGGATCTCAAGGAGAACCTTTAGCTGCTTTATCTAGAATTGCTAATGGAAATGATAGAAATATTACTTTAATGCCAAGTGATACAGTTATATTCTCTAGTTCACCTATTCCAGGAAATGCTATGTCTATTAATAGAATTATAAATAAACTATATTTAAAAGGCGCTAAAGTATATACAAATGCTAGTGAATCTAATGTTCATACAAGTGGGCATGCTAGACAAGAAGAATTAAAACTATTATTAAGACTTGTTAAACCAGCTTATTTTACACCTATGCATGGTGAATATAGAATGCTTTCTTCTCATGCTAATTTAGCTACATTATGTGGAGTACCAAAAGAAAACACATTCATTAACAAAAATGGAGATATACTTGCTATGAAAAATGGTAAAGTATATAGAAAAGGAAGTATTCCTATAAATGATATATATGTAGATGGAAGTAGAATTGGTGATGTTGGAGTATCTATAATTAAAGATAGAAAAATTATGTCTACAGATGGAGTATTAATTGTTATATTAAATATAGATTTAAAAAATAAAAAAATGTTAATTGAACCTAATATAACTACTCGTGGATTTGTAGTTGTTAATGATAATCAAGATTTAATTAAACAAATTCAAAATAAGACTAATGTAGTTACTTTAAATGAACTTGAAAAAGATAATTTTACTTTAACTGATTTAAAAAATAGAATTATATTAGAAATTAATTCTTATGTTATAGAATTAACTGGTAGAAGACCTATTATTATACCTATGATATTAGATGTTAGTAATGAAGAAAAGATCTCAAATGAATGAGATCTTTTTTAAATGTGTTTTTTTCTTTCAAAAGTATATACTCTACTTTCGTTTGTTAAATCTATATAATCTATTTTGATTCTATCTATTTTATTTGATAAATCTAATTCTCCAACTAGAAATCCTATGTTTACTACTTCTTTTTCTGATTTCATATTTGATAATGTTGGTACTATAAATCTAACACTTTTATCATCAAATTTGCATCTATATTGATGTGTGTGTCCTGAGAAACTTAATGATGTTGCTAATGAATAATTAGGATTTAACATTCTTTTAATATCATGTTTTAAAGCTATATAATCATCTTTTACTTTAATATAGCCATTTCTATATCCTAATGAAATAAAGTCGCTTCTTTCTCTTAAAACATCATTTAAATCTATTCCTCTAACCTTTAATGATTTAACATCATGATTACCTAATAAAATAATGTTTTTAATACTTTCATCATAACAATAATCATTTAATATGTGTTCTATTTGTAAATATATATTTCTATATTCCCATTTATTTCTTCCAGAATCATAATATTCTTCACCTTCAATTAAATCACCACAGTGAAATATATATTTTATTCCATGTTTAACCGCATATTCATATACCATTTCTAAATATTCAATTGATTCAAATATACTTCCAAAATGAGTATCAGAAATTACTATAAATCTAGGATGTTCACTTTCTAATTCATATACTTGTTGTATTTTAGTATTTGATATAAATATTTCATCTCTATGATTAGTAAATACAGCAAATTCATCTAATGGATTTATTATAATACTTTTTTCTTGTGAACTATCTTTTGGTTTCATATGAGTTGTTGCTTGACTTAAACATTTTTTTATAAGTGGTATATATTGTTTTTCTTCTTCTATATCATACATATAAATATCATAATAAATTGATTTTAATAATGATAAGCATTTGCAAGGTGTTAAATTCATTATTATTGTTAAGTCTTTAAATGTTCTATTTTTTGATAATAGATATAATACTATTTTCTTTTTATCTTCACTATAATTTCTCATTAATCTTTTATTAGTTTTCTTTTTTAATGTTTCATTAATAGTTTTAATATATGGAAATCTTTGATCATCTAATTCACTTACAATACTACTTTTAATTTTACTTAGTAGTGATTTTAAATAATGTTTATCTAAATTAGTAATAGCTATTATTTCATCTAAACTTTTTCCTTCATCCATTAGTTCTAATACTATATCTACTACATTGAATTTTGATTCTTGCATAAACACCCCCAATTCTTAATTTATTTCATTAAATAAACAAGACCATCTTCTTTTATAATAAAGTAATCATTTGTTGCATCAGCAAATACTGGATATTTATAATTAGATTCTTCCGTTGTTAAGTATCCAAATCCATTTAGTGATGGTAATACTATTTCTGTGAATGAATTTTTAAGTTTATTTAAGTATTCATCTGTATTATCCATGTTTTCTTTAGTCATATAATTACTATAATATATTTTTGAAGTGTTTCCATCATTACTATGAATCAAAATTAAATATTCATTTTCTTCCTCTATTACTTCGTAGTCATAATTATATACATCTTCATATTCTAATTCTATTTTATAACCTGTATTAACATTCTTTATATATAGTTTTTTGTTTTCTCTATAAAGTTCAAATTTGAAGTTGATTGTATCATATACTTTAATAGGTTCTTCTCCGATTGTATTATATTTTACATCTTCTGTTTCATAATATATTTTATACATTTTTTGATATGGATAATGTACTGTGAAATTTTTCAACATTTCTGTATTTGTATATTCATAACAAACTTCAGTATCTTCATATCCTTTGATTAGTTTCTCAAATGGAATAAAGATACATGAAAATGTAATTATTAATGCTAGTACTACTGCGCTAGTATCTTTTACTTTTTTAGATTTTTCTTTTAAGTCTGTTTGCATTAATACTAGTACTCCAGATAATACAAAATATATAATTAATATTAATGAACTAATTAATGAAACTATACTTGTTGGTAAATTTGGTAATGTATAAGTACAATCTTTTATTAAATTTACTTCTCCTAAAAATATTGAGAAATCATATAATCCATGTAGAAAAGCAACTGTCCATATATTTTTTGTTTTATAATAAATGCTTCCAAACATAAATCCGATTGCTGTTGCTTGTAATACTTGAAGTAATGTTGTGAATGCATCTTGCACTGTTATATTTGTTAAGTGAATTATTCCAAATATACATGAAGATAGTATTATTGATAAAATTATATGTTTTTTATCATAACCATATCTTTCAATAAACTCGTTTTGAACCCATCCTCTACACATGAATTCTTCTGCTATTCCAACAAATGCACATAACAATAATGCATTTGTAAGATTTCCTATTGTTGTGTTATGTAGTTCTCCTAAATTTCCTAATAAAATTAAACCAGTTATTATGAACATTGGAATACAATATTTTAATGATTTAATAAATTTTGTTTTATCATTTGTAAATACATAAGAGTTTTTAAATAGTAGCATAACGACGAGCATTATTATTGCATAGAATATTTCTGATAAAAGTTCTCCACCATACTTAAAGTTATTAACTCCATGTACGCATATATTAACAAACAAGATTGATATAAAATCTATTATTATAAATATTAAAAACATTTTAATAAAAAATAAAAATATATGTTTTGATTTTTTCTCTTCTTTTTTAGTTTCTTTCATTTTAATCTTCCTCTACTATAAATATAATAGCATACAAAAAGCACTTTTGAAAGTGCTTAATCTTTTATTTAAATGCTTCTTCTACTGCTACTGCAACTGATACTGTAGCACCAACCATAGGGTTATTACCCATTCCGATTAATCCCATCATTTCTACATGAGCTGGTACTGAACTTGATCCTGCAAATTGAGCATCACTATGCATTCTACCCATAGTATCTGTCATACCATATGATGCAGGTCCTGCAGCCATATTATCTGGATGTAATGTTCTTCCTGTTCCACCACCTGATGCAACTGAGAAATACTTTTTACCCATTTCAACGCATTCTTTTTTATAAGTTCCTGCAACTGGATGTTGAAAACGTGTTGGATTAGTAGAGTTTCCTGTGATTGATACATCAACTCCTTCTAAATGCATTATGGCTACACCTTCTCTAACATCATTTGCTCCATAACAACGTACTTTACTTCTTTCACCATCTGAATATTTAATTTCTTCAACAACTTTTACTTTTCCAGTAAAGAAATCAAAGTCAGTTTTTACATAAGTAAATCCATTTATTCTTGATATTATTTGAGCAGCATCTTTTCCTAAACCATTTAATATAACTCTTAATGGTTCTTTCCTTACTTTGTTAGCACTTTTAGCAATACCAATGGCTCCTTCTGCTGCTGCAAAAGATTCATGTCCTGCTAAGAATGCAAAACATTTAGTATCTTCACTTAGTAGCATTGATGCTAAGTTTCCATGTCCTAATCCTACTTTTCTATCATCTGCTACACTCCCTGGAATACAGAATGCTTGTAATCCTTCTCCAATAGCTTTAGCTGCTTCACTAGCTTTAGTTCTTCCACTTTTAATAGCTATTGCTGCTCCTAATGTATAAGCCCAACAAGCATTTTCAAAACAAATTGGTTGAATTCCTTTTACTATTTCATATGGATCAAAACCTTTTTCTTTACATAGATTTCTTGCTTCTTCAAAATCTTTTATACCATATTTATCCATAACTTTTTGAATTTGTGGAATTCTTCTTTCATAACTTTCAAATAATGCCATTATATTACTCCTTTCTTGGATCGATTTTCTTTACAGCTTCATCGAATCTTCCATAAGTACCACTAGCTTTTTCTATTGCTTCCATAGGTTCAATACCTTTTTTGATATTTTCCATCATTTTTCCTAAGTTAACATATTTATATCCAATGATTTCATCATTTTTATCTAATCCTATTTCAACGATATATCCTTCAGCTAATTCTAAATATCTTGGACCTTTAGATACAGTTGAATAAATTGTTCCTACTTGACTTCTTGTTCCTTTTCCTAAATCTTCTAGTCCAGCACCAATTGCAAGTCCTCCTTCAGAGAAAGCTGATTGACTACGGCCATATACTATTTGTAAGAATAACTCTCTCATAGCAGTATTAATTGCATCACATACTAAATCTGTATTTAATGCTTCTAAAATAGTTTTACCAACTAGTATTTCTCCTGCCATTGCAGCACTATGTGTCATACCAGAACATCCTATTGTCTCAACAAGTGCTTCTTGTATTATTCCTTCCTTAATGTTTAGTGTAAGTTTGCATGCTCCTTGTTGTGGTGCACACCATCCGATACCATGTGTAAGACCAGAAATATCTTTAATTTCTTTTGCTTGAACCCATTTGCCTTCTTCTGGGATTGGAGCACATCCATGATTTGCGCCTTTAGCAACTTTACACATTTCTTCTACTTCTTTTGTATAAATCATTTTTTCCTCCTTCTCTATACACTATGTTATATATAAATTATATCATAGAAATTTAAAAAATATTTAATTTTATTTAAATTAATGATATCATATTCTTACTTGTTTAGGAGGAATACATGAAGAAGAAAAATTTAATAACTACTAGTGCTATTTTAACAGCCATATTGAACGTTAAAGGCGTTTATGAATATTTCTTATTGCTAGGTGATAATGGATATAAATTTGACTATGAAAATATTATCAAAAATAATAAAGAAATAAGAGAAAGTTTATTTGATAATAAAAAGTCAAAATTATTAATTGCTAAAAATGTTCTTCAATCTTTATTACCTGGTTTTAATATTTATATGTCTAAAAAAGGTAAAAGTTTAGATAAGATTACCAAAGATGAAAATATTATACCTATGAGTTTTGATGAAATTAGATGCTACCAACAAATAGAAAATAGTTTAGACAAAATTATATTTATAGTTATGATTTCTAGTAATAAAGAGTTTGATCCTGAAGAAGCTTTTGGTTTTACTGTTAAATTAAAAGAAAGTATAAAAGAAAAAGTACTAAGTATTCAAGGTAAAATTAGTAATCAAAAAGCACTAACTTTAAGAAAAAAAGCTCAAGATGATCAGAAAAAAACTATAGGAGAATAAAAAAAGCTTTCAATAATGAAAGCTATTTTTCATATGGATAATTATTATTATCGTTATTAGTATCTCTTGTTAAATAATATAATAAGATAAATGGACCAGCTAGAGGAATGAATATTACAAAGTAATATAGTCCTGACTTATTAATGTCATGTAGTCTTCTTACTAATATTGAAAATGTGGGAATTAAATTTACCATTACAAATATACCAAATAGTAATCCAAATGATGCTTCTGCTGTGTTTCCAGAACTATTGATTACTAAATCCGTAAAACCTAAACAAAATGAAAGAACTGTATTCCATAAAAATACTATCCAATAATCTCTTTTAGATGTTCTTCCATCAAAGTTTGAATAATTCTTCCAATATTTTTTATATACATCTATCATATTTATTCCTTATCTTCATCTTTTGGTTCTAACATTCTTAATATTCTATTTTGATTTGAAGCGATTTTTCTCATTTGATCATGTAATTCTTCTAAAATTAATTCACTTTTTAAATCTGTCTTATAATCATTTTTTCCTCTTAAAGAGTCTTTTTTAGCTGATCTATTTTGGCTCATCATAATTATTGGTGCTTGAAGTGCAGCTACACATGATAATACTAAATTTAGTAATATAAATGGATATGGATCAAATGAATCTCCATGTTTTGCAACTAATAGAATGTTTACGCCCATCCATAAAGCTAAAATAACTACAAATGAAATAATAAATTCCCAACTACCACAAACTTCTGTTACTTTATCTGCAACCTTATCACCAAAAGTTTCGCTTTCTGCTGCTAACTTATCAACATCTATTGCTATTGGTTCATTAAACAATATTTCCATTAATTGTTCTTCGTCTTCATTTTCTAATTCTTTGTTTTTTAATAACATTTTAACTATATCTTTTTTTGTTCTTGTTTGTGCCATGATACACCTCTTCTATCTTTATTTATATATTTATTATACAATTTTTATTTCTTTTTAACTACTTTTTTCTTTGAAGTTTTTTGTTTTTTAGTTGTTTTTTTCTTTTCTTCTGGTATTGGATATTCATTCATACCTGCAAATGATTTGAATGGATCTATATTTGAATTTATATTAGTTACTGTTTCTTTGTATTTGTTTATATTACTTTCTAATAATTTTATATATTCTTCATTTGAAAGTATTGTTTCTATATTTGTTTTGCTTAAACCACAAGCTTCTAAATATTTTTTTATTTCTTCTTTTGTCATTGTTCCTCCAAATTATATATTAATATTATCATAATTTGAGACATAAAAAAAGTCCATATAAATGGACTTCATTAACCTAATTGGTGGAGAATGTGGGACTTGAACCCGCGACCTCCTGCGTGCAAGGCAGATGCTCTAGCCAACTGAGCTAATTCCCCAATAGGTAGGCACTTGATAACAATCAAGCGTATTAATATTATCATACCAATTGGGTTAAAGTCAAGCGATTTTTATTTATTTAATTAAAATATTCATTATTTCTAGCCCCAATTTAATACTATCATGCCTAATTACATCATTTTCTATTTTTATAAACGGCTTTTTAATGTTAACTATATCTATATTCTTATCATCTATTTTAACTAAATCTTTTTGTTCTAAAGTTTCATATTTTCTTTGAATTTTTTTACTTACTTTTTCACTATTAGTTATAACAATGTCTATTTTTCTTTTGCCCAAATAACTATTTAATAGTTTTATGTGATCACTTACAGTAAAATCATCAGTTTCACCAGGTTGAGTCATAATATTACAAATATAAATTATTTTAGCTTTGCTTTCATCTATTGCTTTAATTACTTCTTTGCATAATAAATTTGGAATTATACTTGTATAGATACTTCCCATACTTAAGATAATAGCGTCACTTTCTTTTATTTTCTTGATAACTTCTGTGTTTACTTTAGGTGTCTTTTTATAATAAACTTTTTCTATCTTTTTATCAGATAATGTTATATTATGTTCCCCTTCAATAATACTTCCATCTTCCATTTTTCCCATTAATATAACATTATCATCTGTAAGAGGTAGTACTGTTCCTTTTAAGTTTAGAATTTTACTTATTTGTTTAATTCCATTAGACATATTTCCTGTTATATCACTCAATGCAGTTAACATTATATTACCAATTGTATGTCCTTCTAATTCATTATTTGTTTTAAATCTATAGTTTACTAATTCACCTACTATATCTTCTGTTTCTGATAATGATATTAGTACTCTTCTAATATCTCCCATTGCTGGAATGTTAAAAGCTTTCCTTAATTTTCCTGTACTTCTTCCATCATCGCAAACACTAACAACAGCTGTTATATCAAATGGAAACTTTTTAAGTCCTCCAAGTAATACCGATTGTCCTGTTCCTCCACCTAATACAACTATTTTATTTTTCATTTGTTCCCCCTAACAAAATATGCATAATATTCTTCATAACATATATTTTCACTATGAATAATTGCCGCAGCACTTGTGCCTACATATCTAAGTCTCCAAGTAGCTGCATTAAATCCAGTTAAATCTGTTTTATCTTCTGGAAATCTAAATATAAACCCATATTTATAAGCATTTTCTTTAAGCCATTGATATTCTGGACTTTCTTTAGGTTTATCCAACACTTTATTATATGGCATTAAGTCAAATGATAGACCTGTTTGATATTCTGAATGACCTGGCCTTGCGACTATTTTATCTGTTTCACTCAGACCCATGCTACTTGCATAACTATCATAAATATTTTTTTGTTCTTGATAACTTCTATAACCATCGCTTACTACAAATGTATATCCACTTTCTCTACCTGCTTCAATTAAAGATATAATTGGATCAAGTATACTATTACTTATTTTCTTACCAGTGTATGCATATTTAGATGGAACATCAACTAAATCATCTGGAGCATAGTCTTCTTTTAGACCATATAGTCTATTAACAAGCATTAGTTCTTTCTCATCTATATTTGTTTCTTTTTCTTCATCAAACCAATCTATATTGGCTTCAGTATTAATAATAGAAACAATCTTTGTATTATCTGTTTTTTTATTTTTTGATTTATATTCTAAATATTGATTTAAATTATTAAAAATGAAATATTTTTCTTTTATAAATTCAATTATATTTTCATCATACTTCATAGTTAATAGTTTATCTATTTGTGAATCATTTAGTTTGCCTTTTATTTCTTTTATTTCTGATTCAGAATAATTTATTTGTGTTAATTTATAATCATATGTTTTTTTATAGTTAATCTTTTTTATAGTAGACACACTAAAAACAATTATTCCAATTATAATAGCTAGTAATACTGCTATAAATGTAAAAAATCTAACGTAATTAAATTTTCTTATAACCATCATATTCACCACATATATTATACTATATTTATCATTTATTTGATAGATATAATATTCTACATAATTTTTAAAAATAATTTATATTATTACTATTTTATGATAAAATTATATTCATATATGAAAGGTGGTAAAGATGGATACTGTAGTTGGAGATAATGTTTATGATTACTCTATTGATGGTTCATATGGTGACTATGATTATGATGATACTTTACATGGAGATTATAGTTATGATGGATCATCATTTGGTGCTTATGATTACGATGACTTCTTTGATGGTGGGGTTTTTATAGCATGGTTTATGGCCTTTTTTGCTATTATTGCAATTGTAGGTTTGGTAATAGGTGTATTCAAAATCATTTGTAACTGGAAGATATTTACTAAGGCTGGACAAGAAGGATGGAAAGCAATTATTCCAATTTATAATACGTGGACTCTTTGTGAAATTGTTGGTTTAGAAGGTTGGTATTCTCTACTTCAATTGATTCCAGGTATTGGAGCTATTACTGCATTAGTTCTTAAAATAGTACTTTCTATAAGACTTTCTAAATGTTTTGGTAAGTCAGAAGGATATGCTGTTGGTCTTATTTTCTTAGATTTAATATTTAGTGCAATACTTGCATTCGATAAGAGTGAATTTAGAAATTATTCTAGTGAGCAACAAGTTGCAAATTAAAACTAGTTATGATTAACTAGTTTTTTGTTTGTGTTATTTTTCCTTTTTTGCAGGTACTGTTTCTTCTTTATCAGATTCAAATAAGCTCTTTCTTACTTTTTCTTCTATTTCTTCATATAAAGCAGGATTGTTTTTTAATACAAGTTTAACATTTTCTTTTCCTTGTCCAATCTTTTCTCCTTTATAACTAAACCATGCTCCACTCTTATCTACTATTCCTAGATTAGAGGCAACGTCAATTACTTCGCCTGTTCTTGAAATTCCTTCACCATACATAATTTCAACTTCAGCTGTTTTGAATGGTGGGGCTACTTTATTCTTTACTACTTTAATAATTGTTTTATTTCCGAGAACATCTCCACCTACTTTAATTTGTTCACTTCTTCTTACATCCATTCTAATTGTTGAATAGAATTTTAAAGCTCTTCCTCCTGGAGTTGTTTCTGGATTTCCAAACATAATACCAACTTTTTCTCTTAATTGATTTATGAAGATACAAATTGTATTTGTTTTGTTTATTACACCACTTAATTTTCTTAAAGCTTGAGACATTAGTCTTGCTTGAAGTCCTACATGAGAATCTCCCATTTCACCTTCAATTTCAGCTTGCGGAACCAATGCAGCAACTGAGTCTATAACAATAATACTCATTGCCTCACTTCTAACAAGTGCTTCTACAATTTCTAGTGCTTGTTCTCCAGTGTCTGGTTGACTTAATAATAATTCATCAGTATCTACACCCAACTTTTTTGCATATACTGGATCTAATGCATGTTCTGCATCTATAAATGCTGCCTTCCCACCGTTTTTTTGAACTGATGCAATTGCATGAAGTGCTATTGTTGTTTTACCACTTGATTCTGGACCAAATATTTCAATTATTCTTCCTTTTGGATATCCTCCTACACCTAATGCTTGATCTAATAAAATAGAACCACTAGATACTACATCTATATTTTTAACACCTTTTTCTCCTAATTTCATAATTGCGCCTTTGCCAAATTGTTTTTCAATATCAGCTAGGACTTGGTCTAATGTCTTGTCTTTTTTCATAAGTTTCTCCTTCATTAATTTAATTTTAAAACAATTAATTTTCTTTGTCAACATCTTTTTACAAACTTTTGTTTGTATATAATTTAATTATTATTTTTTATTCCTTTTGATAATTAAATTATACCTGAAAATAAAGTAAAAATACTTACTTTTAATACTTTTTATATGGTAAAAATTGTTTTTTATATAAATTAAAAAAAATAGCAATTCTATTGCTATTTTACTGTATCTGCTAAATATTTTTTATTTTTAGCATAATATTGAACACCACTTAATACTGATAAGACTGTAGCTATCATAATAATAACTCTTGATGGATAAACATTAATTAATGCAAATGGTAAATCATAGAAGAATAATAATGTTATTCCAACTAGCATAAATGCTGTTTTAAACTTACCTGCTTTTGATGCAGCTACTGCACCATTCTTTTGTCCTGCTACCATTTTTATAGAATCAACAGCAATATCTCTTGATACAATGACAACTGGTACTATAGGACTAATATGTCCACTTGTTGCTAACAATATTAATACGCCATTTACTAATATCTTATCAGCTATTGCATCCATTACTTTTCCTAAATCAGTTACTAAATTATATTTTCTAGCTAAATGACCATCTAAATAGTCTGTAACTGATGCTATTAAAAATATAACTCCACAAATTAGATATTTGCTATCAATTATAAAATCAGCTGATATTTTTATTTCTGGAAAAGAAACTCCAATTTTATTTAATGGAAATACCATTAATATAAGTAAAAATATTGATAATATAATTCTACAAACAGTTATTTTATTAGGAACATTCATGATTAAATTATACTCCTTTCAGTTATATAATTGTTATAATTTAATTTATTAGCATCTTTATCAGTTATATACTTAATAATTATTATAACTAACATAATTAATACTACTATAGCAGCTATATAAAGTATAGTGTATTTAGTAGAATTATCTTTTCTTTTTATTGTGTATGGTGAAACTATTTTATTTTCTTCATTTTTTAATTCTTTTAGGTTAATTTCTTTTGTTTGCTCTAATATATCTTCAATTGGTATTCTAGAAGTATATCCAAACATAAAATCATTAAATTTGTTTATGATTTCATCTTCATCTAAATTTAAATATATAGCATACTTTTTAATAGTTTCTTTTAAGAAAAAAACATCTTTAAAAGCATTAACATTTCCATCTTCTAAGTTGTCTAATTGACTTTCTGTAATATTTAAATCTTTTATAACCTCTTCTTTCGAAATACCAATAGTTTCTCTAGCTAATTTAAAGCTATCACCTATTTCTTTCATAAAACTCTCCTATAAATTAAAAAATAATTTTTAATAAGCCATGTTCTGTACCTATTTCTAGGTGGTAAACATTTATCTAAGAATTACTTCTTCCCTTACTCCTTTGTTATTCATTCGTAAGAGTTCCCCTACCAAATTTGGGTTTCTCACTCGTGGGGTTTACCTCGTTCCATAATTATTATCCCTAATAATCTCGTCTCTATGGCACTTTTATAGTTACTTTAATCAGTTCTTGATTATTTCACAGCCGTGTATATTTCTATACCCTAAGGTTATTTTTTCCCTTAGCGCGAACACTTTCAATCATTTCAGATTGAGTGAGCATGGACTTTCCTCTACATAAATTTATGCAGCGTTTACCTAAAAAATTATTCTTCTCCGTATACAACCTTTTCTAAGTCACTAATTCTCTTTAATAAATCTACATTAGTAACTCCTTTGTTAGAGCCAGCTATATCTAAAGATGCTTTTAATTTTCTAACTTCAGTTCTTAATTTTTCATTTTCATTTTCTAAAGCTTTTATTTCATTAATTAATTTCTTTGTAGAATTTTCAAAATAAACATAATCTTTAATAATATAGTCTAAAAATTGATCTACTTCTTGAGGTCTATATCCTCTAGCATCAATTTTAAACTCTTTATCTAGTATCTCTTTAGCAGTTAAAATTCTCTTATCTTCAAACATCTTTTTAGCCTCTCTTCCAGTCTAATTTTACGCTAAAATGAAATTTTTGTCAATAAAAGAAGCAAACTCTATAGCTTGCTTCTATAATTTAAAATACACCTATTAATTAACTCATCAAAATCCTTAAACTTAGTATTAATATTATCTTTCTCTTTAATAGTGCACCTCCATATAAAGAATAACACTATTTAATTACTATGTCATAAATTCGACAAAATTAGATTATTTATTTAAATCATCTTTAAAATATTCATAAATTGTATCTATTAAAGTACTATCAAATTTATTAATTTTAATATTATATGTTACGCTTTCTTTAGTTGGGTTAATTATTTTATTAATTTTAGTGTAATCTATATTAATTCCACTAAAACGTGATGAACTATAAGTAGTATCAAATGTTAGATTTGAATCGTTTGTTACTTCAAAACTAGTATCATATAAATCATTATATGCTTTAATAAAATCAGATAATTTTATATTGCATGTAGATTTAGTATTGCTTACATATTCAAATTCACAATAGTTAACTACTTTTTTATATAAATTTATATCTAAATAATTATCATTTATAAAATCATATGTTTTGTCATCTTTATGTAACTTTTCTTCTTGTGAATCAGAATAAAAAACTTGATTATTATAAATAATAAAGCCATCATGATCAAGATTATCTCCAGAATATAATTGTAATTTATCTGCTTTTTGATAATTTAAGCTTTCACTTTTATCTTTATATTTTTTAGTTACTTCTAAGCTATAATTATCTTCTACTTTATTTAATAGTTCAATAATCTTTATTTTATTTGCTACTTTCTCTTCTAGTTTATTATCGTATCTTAATCTATTATTGGCTATAAATATTATTGAAACTACAAAAAATATTAACACAAGAATTAATTTAACATTATTAGTTATTCTAATGTTACTTATTTTTTCTTTTATATCTTTTAATTGTTTTTTAAACTTTTTAAAGTCTTTTAACATAATTTTTCACCTAAAAGATTTTCTTTTCTTCTTCCGTTTATAAAATCACTAGCATTCATTTCTTTTTTACCACTAGGTTTTATTCTTGTTATAATTATTTCACCATCAGAGCATGAAACTCCAAATCCATCTTTGTAAACATTTATAATTTCACCTGGAGTTCCTTTTTTATTTGATCCAATTCTACTAGAACATATTTTTATGATTTCATTATTTAAAGTTGTGTATGCTACTGGAAAAGGATACATACCTCTAATTTGATTAAATACTTCTTCTTTTGTTTTATTAAAATCTATTTTTTCTTCTTCACGTTTAATGTTATATGCAAAAGTTACTTTGCTTTCATCTTGTTTAGTTCTTGTAATATTACCACTAAATATATTTGGCAATGTTTCTTTCAACAAATCTCTTCCTAAAATACTTAATTTATCATGAATTATTCCTACATTATCAGTTTCTTCTATTTTTATACTTTTTTGAGTTATTATATCTCCATCATCCATTCCAGGTGCCATATACATAATAGTTATTCCTGTTTCTTTGTAACCATTAATAATAGCTCTATGTAATGGACTTCCACCTCTTAATTTAGGTAAAAGTGATGCATGAACATTAATTGCTTTATATTTAGGTGTTTCAAGTAATTCAGTAGGTATAATTTGACCATAAGCACATGTTATGATTACATCAGGATTTTTACTCAAAATATATTCAAAATCATTTCTTATCTTTTCAGGTTGAAATACTTCAATATTATTATCAATAGCCACTTGTTTAACTGGTGAAAACTTTAATTCATCATGATGTCTACCAACATAACTATCTGGTTGAGTAACTACCATAATAACATTTGTATTTTCAATTAACATTTCTAATACAGGTACACTAAATTCAGGTGTCCCCATAAATACTACTTTTTTATCTTTCATATTTATTCCTTTCAATCATGAATATTATATTAAATATTAATACTAATATCAATTGTTACATTTTTTATTTCTAATTTATTTAATTCTTCTAATGCTTTATATAATAATTCATTTTTCTTATATTTTATCATTATATTAAATCTATATTTATTCTTTAATTTTACTATACTTGATACACTTGGACCTAATACTATATATGAATCATCTAATTTATTATCTATAAATTTCTTTATTTTTTTACTTTCTTCACTTGCTTGTTCAAATGAGGTACTACTGATTAAAATATTGCAAATATAATAGTAAGGTGGATAACCTAGTTTTTTTCTTATATTCATTTCATAATTAAAGAAATAGTCAAAGTTATTTTTTAATACACTGTTGTAAACATAATTCGTTTTGTTATATGTTTGTATTATTACTTTTCCTGGTATATTAAATCTTCCTACTCTTCCTGCTGTTTGACTTAATAATTCATATGTTCTTTCTCCACTTCTAAAGTCTGGAATTGAAAGAAGTGAATCTGGATTTATTATTCCTACTAAGCTTACATTTTCAAAATTTAATCCTTTTGATATCATTTGTGTACCAACTAATATATTATATTTACCACTTCTAAACTCATTTATAAGCTTCTCATGAGCATTTTTAGTACTAGTAGTATCTGCATCCATTCTAAGTACTTTTGTCTTATATTTTTCTTCTATTATGCTTTGAAGTTTTTCTGTTCCAAGACCTAAATCTTTAATAGCATTTTCTTTGCAATTTGGACATAATAGACTAGAAGAAACTCTATATCCACAATAATGACATGAATAACTATTACTACTCTTATGATAAATTAATGATATATCGCAATTTGGACATTTATAAACATAACCACAATTAGTACAACTTAAGAATGTTGAATAACCTCTTCTATTCAATAAAAGAATAACTTGTTCATTTTTACTTAGAGATAATTTTATGTCTTTATCTAATTTATCACTAATAATATAATTATGTTTTTTAGCCTCTATTTCCATATCAACTATTTCTATATTTGGTAGAGTACCACTTATTCTAGATTTTAAGTTTATTAAATGATATACTCCTTTTTTACCTCTAGCATATTGTTCTAATGATGGTGTTGCGCTTCCTAAAACCACTTTTGCATTATTATATTCTGCTCTTTTAAATGCAATATCTATTGCGTCATATTTAGGATTATTTTCTTGTTTATATGTTTGACTTTGACATTCATCAACTATAATTACTCCAATATCTTTAAGTGGAACAAATATAGCACTTCTTGCACCTACTACAACATCAACATTTCCATTCATTATTTTTCTGTATTCATCATATTTTTCACCTTCACTAAGTGAACTATGAAATACAGCAACTCTACTCATAAAAACACTTTTAAATCTTGAAACAATTTGAGGTGTAAGAGATATTTCAGGTACTAAACAAATAGCTTTTTTTCCTTGTTCTAAAACAGTTTTTATTAAGCTAATATATACTTCTGTTTTTCCACTACCAGTAACTCCATATAATAAATATTTATTATCATTAGAATTTAATATTTCATTTAAACAATTATTTTGATCTTCTGTAAGTGATATTTCTTTTCTTTTTTCTTCTAAAAAGTAAATTTCTCTATTAATTTCTTGTTTTCTTTCAATTACAATATTATTATTTATTAGATTCTTTAATACTTGAGAAGTTATTTCTTTTTTATTTACTTCTTTATCTTTTAAATAATTAATTATTTCTATTTCTTTTAATTTTCTTTTATTATTATTTATATATTCTTCTATATTTATTTCTTTATTTAAACTAATATATGTTTCATATTTTCTATTTATATTTGTTTTAACTGATGCTTTTAATGCTTTTGGTAACATAACTTGATAACATGATATTAAATTGCATAATAAAGAATTACTCATGTATTTTCCTAGTTTGAGTAATTCATCATTTAAATAGAAATCTTTTTCTTGAATCTTTAATATTTTTTTATATTCTAAAGTATTATCTATATTATCATGTATTTTTAGTATAAATCCTTCTACTTCTTTTGTACCAAAATTAACTATTACTTTTTGTCCTACTTTTACATCACATTCTAATTCTTTAGGAACTAAATAATCAAATACTCTATTTAATGATTTTACTGAGTATTCAATTAATACACTAGCTAACATTATATTCCTCTTAAGAAAGGATTATTTTTTAATTCATGACCTACTGTAGTTGATTCTCCATGACCAGGATAACAAACTACACTTTCAGGCATATATTTAAATACATTTAAACTATTAGCCATTTCATCTTCAAGATTTTCTTCTATGTTTCCAATTGTTTCTTTAAAGACAAAATCTCCTGTAAATAAAACGTTATTGTTATCAAAATAGTAAGAAACACTATCACTAGAATGACCAAATGTTTCTATTTTTTTGAATTCGAATGTTCCAATTTGAAGTTTATCTTCTTTAGTTTTATAATCGACTAATACTGCATTTGGATATTTAGCTTTTATATCATCTAATGCTCCTACATGATCAAAATGATAATGTGTTATTAAAATTCCTTTTACATTTAAATTAAGTTTTTCTATCTCAGAAATAATAATATCACTATTATCTCCTGGGTCTACTATTAAAGCATCTATATCATTATGAATAATATAACAATTTTCTTCTAACATTCCTGTTACTATTGTAATCACTTTTATCATTTTAAATCTCCATTCTCATCAAATATATTTAATAATGAATCTAATCTATTAATTACTTTAAATCCACTTGATTCTAGTTCTTTTGAAAATCTTACAGATATTCCACCATTCTTTTCCCATTCTCTTAAATTACCTGAATAATCATCAACTAATATTGCATCTTTACTATGAACAACTAGAGTTTTAGAAATTTCTTTTGGTACCATTATTATACTAATATCTCTAAATTTACTTCTTAAATATTTTACTTTTACTATACCTTCTTCTAGTGAGTTTATGTGTGTTAAAAAGCTTATTTCAAATCTTTTACTATCTATTAATTTATTTATGCATTCAATTGAATCATTTAGAATATTGCCATCATTAACGATACTATTAAAATCAAATGTAGACATAAATACTCTTACTTGAGCATTGTCAGATACATCTGCTCCACTTTTCTCTAGTGCTGCATATAATGGTGGAATTGTATCCATAACTACACCATCAAAATCTATATAAAGTCTTCTCATTTTTATCACCTACTAACACTATAATATTTTATCATTATTTTGTCAAATCATAATAAAAGTGACTTTATGAGTCACATTTTATTATTAATCATAATCTGGAGTTAATAACGAATACATTATATCTTTTAAAGAATCAAATTTGAAATCATCATCCTCATAAAATACAATAATACGATAAAAATAATCCCATGGGGTTACAAAATAGTAATCTCTTATTTTTTCGTCTAATTTTTGGTATCCTAACACATCAATATCAGCATATTTTTCATTAAATAATTTCTCTTTAGTTGGATCAATTTTTAACTTTAGCTCTGCTTCCATTTCAATAACTGGTTTATGATTATTCATAGACATTGTTTCAATTGTAACTAATGCATACCAATTTTCGTTGCTAGAAACTTTAAAGAAATATTCATCATTATCTTTATAAGTAAAATTATCTGGAACATCATATTTAAATCCATATCTTGGCTCTTTATATATTTTTGAGCCTACATTTTCATCGTTATCTTTTTTAGGATCTTGAATATTGTCATTATTCGGGGTAGATTGTTGTTTGTTTTTGAAATATATAATTGTAAATGCAATTCCAATAATTACAATTATAGAAAACAAAATTAATAATAATTTTTTTGTATTTTCTTTTGACATATTTTCTCCTTTAAACTTAAAGAATATTGTTTAGTAACAAGATGCACAGTTACAGCAAGTATATCTACCATAGCATTGACATGGGTCTGGTGCTGGTGGTGGATTTGATTTCCATTGTGCATATAAATTATGATTACTAGCTGTTGTAACTTTTGTTGTATTTGATATTTTTGTTCCACCAGAAGCCGCTGTAAACCATCCTTGAAAAATATATCCTGATCTTGATGCTATTGGTAGTGTTCCATAAGTTGAGTCAAATGTTACAGTATTTGTTCCTGCATTATTAGATGTTCCATCGTTTTTAACAAATGTTACAGTATATTTATTTGCTGTCCAATGTGCGTACAAACTATGGTTGCTTGCTGTTACAACTTTTGTTGTGTTTAATACTTTTGTTCCAGCTGATGCGGTTGTAAACCATCCTTGAAAAGTATAACCTGTTCTCGTTGTTGTTGGAAGCGTGCCATACGTTGAAGCAAATGTTACTGTACTTGTGCCTGCATTATTAGATGTTCCATCATTTTTAGCAAATGTTACAGTATATTTGTTTGCTGTCCAATGTGCATATAATTTGTGATTGCTTGCTGTTGCAACTTTTGTTGCGCTTGTAATTTGTGTTCCTCCAGAAGCAGCTGTAAACCATCCAGTAAATGTATATCCTGTTCTACTTGCTGTTGGTAAGCTTCCATATTTTGCATCATATACAACTGTTTTATTAGTATAACTTGGTGTTCCATTGTTTCCGTCAAATGTAACTGTATAACTTTTAGCTTCCCAGTGAGCATATAATGTTTTAGCTTCTGGTTTATCTAAAATAGTAGAACTATCAACTTTATCTCCACCCACTGTTTTTGTATACCAGCCAGTAAAACCATATCCTTCTCTTGTAGGTTCTGGTAAGAGTCCATATGATTTTGTATAAGTTACATCCTTACTATTCTTTCCAGTTAATGTTCCACCATTAGTATTAAATGTAATTTTATATTCTCTTTCTTTTATTTTGAAAAAACATTCTACATCATCTATTACGTTAGGAATAACTAACTTTCTTGATGATGCAGTGTAACCAGATGGATTACATAAATTACTTCCATCTTCTGAAGTGTCATATTCATATCCATCTTTAAAATTTATATAAAAGATAGCATCTCTATTTTCAATTACAGTAGTCTCACACCTATTTTTTTCTTTACATTTATCATTATTGACGAAAATAGAATCTACTAAGTTTTCTCTATTTGCCTTAATAATTACTAGATATGATTTATCAATAACCCAAGGATTAGAATAAGTTCCTTTTCCAGTGATTTTTGTTTTATTTCTTATATATTCAACAATTCTATTATTAAATGCATTCGTTTTTGGATAAGTGGTTTTGCCAACAACATATGCATTATTATTATCGCCAGTTAAAGTCCAATATCCATTAACATCATATAACCAAGATGAATCATTAGCGCTTCCTGAATCTTTAGAAAGATCATATTCATATTTATTAAGAAGTCCACCTTTATTGAATCCAGATATACTAAATATTCCCTTTTCACTAAAACCATATTTAGTATCTTCTGATACAATATATTTAGAATAATCATCTTCAAAATTTTCCTCCATATATTTATTAGCTAATTTTTTTCCATCTTCAAATGTTCCAGCACTAATAAATAAAGGCATAAAACATAATAATAAAATTAATATTATTAAAAGTTTTCTCATTTTCGTCACCCTTTATTATATATATGTTATCATATTTTTTATAAAAATTATACAATTGTTGTCATAAAACTATAAAATGTTATACTGCATTTTTTAAAATATATATAATTTATATTTTCTTGTTTCTCTATTATATTTAAAAGACACATAGTTTATTACCTACAATGTTCATTTATACTTATGTTAGTAATCACTATGTGTCTTTTTTTATGTTCTTTTTACATTTTTATTTAAAGTAATTTTATAAGTAAATCGCTTATATCTTAACAATCAAAATTTAATCCTTCTACATCAACATCTTTTGGAAATGGATTACAAATAAATTCAATTAGTGTTCTATCTCCAAAGAAGTCAATATTTGTTATTTCGTTAATTTTAAATGCATTATAGCCTATAAATTGAATAGTTGATGGAAATATTACTTCAGTTAAATTATTTCTATCAAATGCATATGCATCTATGTAAGTTAGGCCTTCATTTAATGTTAATTTAGATATTTTGTTATTATAAAATGCGTTTTCTCCAATAGATGTTACGCTAGGTGGAATTATTATGCTTTCAATTTCGTTATCTTTGAAAGCATTGTCTTTTATAACTGTTACTGTATCTGGTATAATCACGCTTTTAATTCCCATGTTACCATCACCGCATGGATTATCTGCATCACACATATTTGAAAAAGCTGAACTTCCTATTGTTTGAACTTTTACTCCATCTATTTTTGAAGGAATAACAACGTCACTTATTGCTTTATCATTATTATTAATTTTTATTATTCCTTCTCTTTCTAGTCCTATGTACATTTTTGTAGGTATAGCTTTATTAGCTATTGCATATCCAAGAGAATATTCTTGTGATTTATCATTTGTACAAAAGGTTAATGCTTTAGTTTCATCGAATAAATAATGATTTACTAAATAGTCTCTGCATGCTTCTGCATCTAGCATTTTATATTCTGACATATCTACTTTACTTGTTTTACCGCAAAGATATTTTACTATAGTTCCTGTTTTTTTATCAAATTCAAAGCATTTATTATCTTCAGTGTTAGTGTTTGGTTTGTTATTATCTTTCTTTGCACATCCACTAAATAGAAATGTGCAAAGAAATAACAAAACTACAATTCTAACAAAATATTTTTTCATTATTATTCAGCTCCTATCCATGTAATTCTTGCAGCTCCATCACCCATTTTTGCTGAGTTTGCATTAAGTGATTCTGATACAGAAGTTGTTTTGTTTGTTTTTGTATTAGTTGCTGATGATGTTGTGCAGTTATAACAATACATCACTTTATTTGTAAGATTAGTATTTCCTATATAACTTGAACCTCCTGCTCCATTTGTACTTGTGTATTCTCCAGTACCTTGGTATGCATATCCTCCATAATAGCCACCTCCAGCGCCTCCACTTCCTTCAGCGCCACAGTTATAATAACTATATGAACGTCGTCCTGCTTGTCCTTGTCCGAAACTATAACCGGTTGTTTGAGTAGCACCTGTTGATCTATTTCCTACTCCAGAAATACCACCTGCATTAGGTCTTACTGTGTCACATTCGCCACTTCCTTGGACTCCACCTCCACCTCCAGCAACAATAAGTATGTTACTTTTTTTGTTACGTAGAGTTGATAATAAGCCACTGGTTGTAGCAATATGTGTCGCTCCGCCTCCACCAGAACCACCAGCATATTTAAGATTTGAATCATCATATGGGTATGAAGAACTAGAACCATATCCTCCAGAGCCTCCACCATTATAGCCACCATTTCCTGGGGACATTATTGGAGGTAAACCTGCACCCGCTGGAGATGTTCTACCACCTGTTCCTCCTTTTCCACCAACATAAATGTAAAGTTTTGTTCCAGCTGTTAGTTTTATTTGACCTGTTGCATAAGCACCATATCCACCTTTATTTAAAGGACTGAAGCAATCTGCAGTTAGTGGAAACTCCCAGTGCCAAATGTCTCCACCTTGTGCTCCCCAAGTTTCAAGCTTATATATACCTGTAGCTTTAACGTCATAAGTATAAGCTCCACTCTTATCAAATGATTTTGGCAAATCTGTTGGAGCATTTACTTCCCATCTTGCATATAATGTTTGTGTGCTTGTTATCTTTACTTTTGTTGTGTTATATACTCTTGTTCCACCTGTATTAGATGTGTACCAACCAGTGAATACATACCCTGATCTAGTTGTAGTTGGTAATGTTCCGTATGTACTGTTATATGTAACTGTTTGATTAGCTGGTTGTGTTCCACCATTTGCATTGAATTTTACAGTATATTTATTTGCATTCCACCTTGCATATAATGTTTGCGCACCTGTTATTGTTACTTTTGATATACTTGTTACTTGTGTACCATTTAATGCTGATGTGTACCATCCTGTTAAGGTATATCCAACTCTTGATGTTGTTGCAAGAGTTCCATATGTACTATCATATGTAACTGGCTTTGATGGTGGATTTGGAGTTGTTCCTCCGCTTTGATTAAATGTTACAGTATATGTATTTGCTTTCCATTGAGCATAAAGTGTATGATCTTTTGCTTGTGTTACTTTTGTCGCACTTGTAACCTTTGTTCCTTTAGAAGCTGCTGTATACCAACCTGTGAAAGTATATCCTGTTCTTGTAGCAGTTATTCCTGATAAATCTCCATAAGTGCTACCATAACTAACATTTTTTGTTGTAGTTGAACCCATTGTTCCACCATTGCCAACAAATGTTACTGTGTATGAATTTGGATTCCAATGAGCATATAATGTTTGATCATTTGTTATCGTAACGTCAGTAGTAGATGTTACTTTACTTCCACCAGTTTTTTCTGTATACCATCCATCAAATGAATAACCCGTTCTTGTTGGTTCAGGCATACTACCATATTTTTCTTTATAAGTTACTTCTCTAGTATAATTTGCAGGTGTTCCGCCATTAGAATCTAAAGTAACAGTGTACTTTTTAGGTTCAAAATATATTATACAGTTTAAATCTCTATCTAATGACCTAATTGTTATTTTATTTCCTTCAACTAAAAAATAATTAGAAAAACAATTAGAAATATTTGATGATGAAATGCCATATCCTGGCGATGCAGTAAAGTTAATTGATTTAGTTGTTCCTTTTTCTATATACATTTCTTGTGGGCCTAAATTACTGCCAGATTCCAAATTACCATAGCTTTCATTATTGCTTTTTAATCTTATCATATAAGATTCAACAAAATACCATGGATTATTTATAGTTCCTTGACCTTTAACTTTCGCAAATGGTTGGATATATTCTGTAATTCTTACTGCAAGTCTATCATTCATATGTTTTGAATATAGTGCATCAGATACGAAATAATAATTGTCTGTTCCATCCTTTGATGATGTCCAATATCCAATACCTGGAGCTAACCATGATCCTTTATTGTCTAAGGAAAGCTTGTATTCATATGAACTAATAAATCCTCCATTTTTAAAACTTCCTTGTGCTATATAACCATTTTTTTCATAATTGTAATACTTATTTCCAACAATGTTTATGTATCTTTTATAATTAGAAAAATTCACAATATAATTATCTGTTGCCTTTGTTCCTTCATTATAAGTACTTGTAGCATTAATGAAAATTGGTATAAATATTAGTACAAGAAAAATTAATTTAAATATTCTTTTCATATCATCACCTATTATTATAAATATTATATCAATTATTTCTTTTTTTAACAATAATAATCTCTGGTACACCTAGTAAATTTATAAATTAAATTATTATAATTTAAAAGACACATGATTATTAACTAACCTATGTGTCTTTTTGATTTTTATAATGCTTTTCCATCTAATGAGAAACTTTTTGTATCTGTTATTTCTACATCAACTATTTTTCCAATTAATGATTTGCTTCCTTCAATGTTAACTAGTTTCATATTTTCTGTGTATCCACATACTTTACTACTATCTTTTTCACTTAATCCAGTTACTAAACATTTAACAGTTTTACCCATCATCTTTTTATTTGCTTCATTGCTATACTTGTTAACTACTTCATTTAATCTATGAAGTCTATCCATTTTTACTTCTTCACTTACAGTTTCTTTCATTAAAGCAGCGGGAGTATTTTCACGAGGACTAAATGCAAATGTAAAAGCTCCGTCAAATTTACATTTATTTACAACGTCAAGTGTTTCTTCAAAATCCTCTTCTGTCTCACCTGGGAATCCAACTATAATATCAGTTGTTATACTTGAACCTTTAACTTTTGAACGAATACTATCATATAATTTTAAATATTCTTCTTTTGTATATTTTCTATTCATTAATTTTAATATCTTATTGCTACCTGATTGAAGTGGTAAATGAATATATGGCATTATGTTATCATATTCAGCTATCACATCTATCATTTCTTCAGTGAAGTCCCATGGATGTGATGTTACAAATCTAATTCTATCTATTTTAGTTTCGGCAACATCTTTAAGAAGATTTGCTAAATTGTAGTCATCATACAAATCTTTTCCATATGCATTTACATTTTGACCAAGTAGTGTTACTTCTTTATATCCTAATTCTTTTAAATTTTTAACTTCATCAATTATACTTTCTTTTTTTCTGCTTCTTTGTTTTCCTCTTGTATATGGAACGATACAATATGTACAAAACTTGTCACATCCATATTGTATATCTACCCATGCTGAATAAATACTATCTCTAATAACTGGTACGTTTTCAACAACATCTCCTTCATAGCTTAATACTTCTATTTGTTGTTTTCTTGTATCAATTTTATTTTTAATAATTGATAATAAATTATCTAAATTATGAGTACCACATACAAAGTCAACATATTTATATTTATTTAATATTTCACTTACTACTACTTCTTCTTGAGCCATACATCCACAAATACCAATAATTAAATTTGGATTTGTAGTATCTTTAATATGCTTTAATACACCTAAAAATCCAAATACTTTATCATGTGCATTTTCACGGATAGCACAAGTATTTAAAATAACCACATCAGCTTCTTCAATTTCATCTGTATTTTCATAACCTACGCTTTTTAACATACCTCTGATTTTCTCAGAATCATGTTCATTCATTTGACAACCATAAGTTCTAACAAATGATTTCTTTCCCTTACCAAAATCAGTTAATTTAATATTATAATCTACATAATTAACTTCATTTTGATTTCTTTTTTTAGCATCTATCATATTAGGTGTTTTCATATTAATCAACTCCGGCGTTTATTATAGCATAAAAATAGAATATAAACAATTTATATTCTAATCTTTTTGTGATTCATATCTTAATGACAGCTCTTTTAATACTATAAGAATTAAAGGGGTAACTATATAATAAATTAAATCTAATTTAATCAACTTGCTTGTTAAAAAATAAAATATAAGTAAAATTATTAAACTAATTAAAAATACACAATTCAATTTATTATTATTTAACTTTATATTAAGATAACTAATTAATAATAATGAAATAACTATAGTAAGTAATAAATCTTTGATAATTAACTTTATTGTTAGCGAATCATTAAAGAAAAGTAATATAGATAAATAAATTAATACTTTTACAATAACAATTAATATATAATACTTTATACTTTGATAAATCTTCTTTGGTTTCTTTTTTTTGTTTCTTTAATATTTAATGCAATAATTAAAACATAAAGTATAGCTATTATAAAACAAATGATTCCTATTAAATGTTTTCTTATGAGTTGCATATCTAGACTCCTAATTAATATTTAAACACTATTATTCTTAAATAAATTATATCAAAATAAAAAGAATTAAACTAGTCATTTAATTCCTTTAATTCGAATATTATATCTCTTATTTCTGTAGCTCTTTCAAAATCTAATTTTGCTGCTGCTTCTCTCATTTCTATTTCTAATTTTGATACCATATCTTTTATTTCTTTTTTAGAATATTTAACTTTTTCTTGTTTTTGTTCTTTTTCTTCATTTGTGATAGCTTCGCTTATTGCTTTTATGATTGTTTTTGGAACAATATTATGTTCTTTATTATATGCTTCTTGTATACTTCTTCTTCTAGCTGTTTCATCTATAGCTATTTTCATAGCATCACTAATATAATCAGCATACATTATAACATGTCCATTAGCATTTCTTGCGGCTCTACCAATTGTTTGAATAAGACTTCTTTCACTTCTTAAGAATCCTTGCTTATCAGCATCCATTATACATATCAATGATACTTCTGGTATATCTAATCCTTCACGTAGAAGATTTATTCCAACTAAAATATCTATTTTTCCAAGACGAAGATTTCTTATTATATTAAGTCTTTCTAAAGTTTTTATTTCATTATGAAGATATGTGACTTTATAACCTAATTCTTTCAAATATGAAGTTAATTCTTCACTCATTCTAATAGTAAGTGTAGTAATTAAGACTCTTTCATTATTCTCTATTCTCTTATTAATTTCTTCAAGAATATTATCAATTTGGTTTTTAGTTGGTCTTACTTCAATTAGTGGATCTAAAAGTCCAGTTGGTCTGATTATTTGTTCTACTGGTTTATCTACAAGTGAAAGTTCATAATCACCAGGAGTTGCTGAAATATAAATTGTTTGATTTAGTTTTTCTTTAAATTCATCAAATTTTAAAGGTCTATTATCCATAGCACTTGGAAGTCTAAAACCATAATCAACTAATGTTTGCTTTCTCATATGGTCTCCATTATACATACCTCTAATTTGAGGAACTGTTACATGACTTTCATCTATTACAAGAAGAAAATCATCTGGAAAGAAATCTATCAAAGTTGTTGGAGTTTCTCCTGCATCTCTTAGTGATAAATGTCTACTATAATTTTCTATACCATGACAGAAACCAGTCTCTCTTAACATTTCTAAATCATACATTGTTCTTTCTTTTAAACGTTGTTCTTCTAATAATTTACCTTGACTATGTAATTCTTCTAATCTAGAATTTAATTCTTTTTCTATTCTTGATGTTGCTTCTTTCATTTTTTCATCACTTGTTACGAATAATGATGCTGGAAATATACTTACAGTTCTTACACTATTAATCGTTCTACCAGTTAAAGGTTCAAAAAAACTTATTTTTTCTATTTCATCTCCAAACATTTCTATTCTTATTCCATTTTTCTTTTCACCAATTGGAATTAATTCTATAGTATCTCCGTTTACTCTGAAAGTACCACGTTTAAAATCAATAGTATTTCTTTCATATTGCATACTAATTAATTTTTCTAATATAACATCTCTATCTATACTTTGCCCAACATATAAATTAAGCATTTTGTTTATATATTCTTCTTTTTCACCAATACTATATATACAAGAAACACTTGATACTATAATTGTATCTCTTCTTTCTATAATTGAAGATACTGCTGCATGTCTTAATTCATCTATTTCATCATTTATTGATGAATCTTTTTCAATATATAAATCTTTAGATGGAACGTATGCTTCTGGTTGATAGTAATCGTAGTATGATACAAAATATTCAACTCTATTTTCTGGAAACAATTCTTTAAATTCGCTATAAAGCTGTCCAGCTAAAGTTTTATTATGCGCTAAAACTAAAGTTGGTTTATTCGTTTTTGCTATTACATTAGCTATGGTGAAAGTTTTTCCTGTTCCAGTTGCTCCTAATAATACTTGATTCTTTTTCCCTTTATTTATACCGTCAACAAGTTCATCAATAGCGTGTGGTTGATCTCCACTTGGAAGATAATTACTGACTAATTTAAACATAATATTTTTCTCCCTTTCTCATAACTTATCGTGACTTTTTTATAATCAACAAATTTTATTTTTTGAATTAAATAACATAAATACTTTTTGTTACATTATTTTATCATTTTTGTATTGAAAAAACAATGTAATCGATAGAATGTATGTTTTTATTATCCTCTATTTTTTTATAAAAATACCATTAATATACTAACATAATCTGTATTTTTTCATTACTTATTTTGCATATTAAAAGTATTCTGTTTAAATTCTCTTTTTATTAACTTTAATAATATCATCATCCAATATTATTTTTTCAATATTTACTCTGTGAAAATAAAATTTACTTTTCTGCTTTTCTTCTAATATTTTTCGACATTTTTTAACAAACTGATGTTCTTAAATTTATATTTATGCTATAATAATATAAAGTAGATAGTTTGCAGAACATCCATGGTTCTTTGAATTTAAATGTTCTCTATTTTGTGTAATTAATATACTTCTACTTTTCTAAAAAGGGAATAAGTATTAAGGCATAAAATTAGTTCCCATTAAGTATAAGGAGGTGAAAGTGTGAAAAACAAAAAGTCTCTTTTAAGTCTTGGCATTTTAACACTTGTATTAGTTTTAGGTGTTGGTTATGCTGTTGTATCTAGTGTAGACCTTTCTGTTAATGGTACTGCTAAAGTTCAAGGAGTTGATTTAAAAGTTGCATTTAATGGAACAACTGAAGTATCTAGTAAAGATAAAGTAACTGCTACAGCGACTGATGGCAGTTTAACAGCTAATATTACTGTTAAAGATTTAACTTTAAATGAAACGGTGACTGCAACATATACAATTAAAAATACCGAAACAGATGTAGATGCTAGTTTAATACAAAAAAGTATTGCAAATGATAAGGATGAATATTTTCAGGTAACTACTGATGCAACAACTGCTAAAACTATATCTGCAGGTGGAACTACTACTGTAACAGTTAGTGTTAAATTGATTAAAACTCCAGTTTTAGATGCCGACTCAACTGCAAATATAACAGTTAATTTAACTGCGACACCAGTTCAAAAATAACTGATATTTAGTGGAAAGTAAGTAAAGAAGGGATATTTATGAAAAGAGATGAATTTAAAGTTTATATCATTGAGTTACTATTAATATCTATTTTATTCTTTACTCTCTTTGCACCAAATATTATTTCAAGAATCATATTATCACTCATTATTTTGATTTATGCAATAATTATTAGTAAACTGTTAAAGAACAGAAAGACAAAATCAATGTATAAAAAAGAAATAATGATTTTAATGATAATATTTGCTTTGGTGTATTTAGGTATATTTTATTTGATGGGTTTATATTTTGGATTTAGACAATCAAAAATAACTTTATCAATATGGTCTATCATTAATTATATTATTCCATTAACAATAATTATTTTATCTTCTGAAGTTATAAGAAATATACTATTGCAACAAGATGTTACTATTAGAATTAAATCTAAAAAGTTTAACCTATCACAGATACTTACTTATGTGGCAATGATATTAATTGATTTAGCAGTTTATATTGATATTTATAATTTAAATAATTTAAATGAATTTTTAACTGCACTTGGATTTGTATTATTTGCTTCTCTATCTTCCAATTTACTATATAATTATATTTCTGTTAGGTATGATGCAAAAGGAATTATTATATATAAGCTTATTACCACATTATATATGTATATAATTCCAATTGTTCCAGATGTTTATATTTTTTTTAAATCATTTTTTAAAATGATAAGTCCATATATTATTTACGTTATAATTGAAAGATTATACTCAAAAAATGATTTGTTTAATTCTTATAATGAAAGAAAGAAAAATATTATTGGTAATACCATTTTATTTATTGTGATGACTTTACTTGTGATGTTAATATCTTGTAAATTTTACTATGGAGTATTAGTTGTTGGATCTAATAGTATGATGGGTTCTATTGATAAAGGAGATATTGTTATATTTGAAAAGTATACTAATCAAAATATTCAAAAAGGACAAGTAATAATCTTTAATTATAATGGCATACAAACGATACATAGAGTTTCAGATGTGAAAATAGTTAATAATGAATATAGATATTATACTAAAGGAGATGCAAATAAAAGACAAGATGATGGATATATAACTAATGATGAAATATATGGATTAGTTAACTTAAAAGTTAAATATTTAGGTTATCCAACAATATGGATTAGAGATATGTTTAATTAAAAAAATATAAAAAGGAGGTAATAATGTATGAAGAAAAATCAAGTTAATGCAATACTTTATAATCAAGCAAAAAGAAGAAATACAGTATTTGCTTTAATTAGTATAATTATTATTGTTTCTGTAATTACTTTATCCTTCTTTATGATATTCTTTGAAAGATCAAAAAAACAATATGTAAGTTATGATGAAACAAGTAATATTGATTATAAAATATTTTTAAATGATAATGAATTCTTTGATAGCAATTATTTGGATAAAAATAATAGATATATTGCAAGCTTGATAAATTACATAAATGCCAGTTTCAATTATAAATTATCTCTAAATAAAGAAGATATCGAATATAAATATTTTTATAGAATTGATGCTGATATTAAAATAGTTGAGAAAGGAACTGACAATCCTTTATATAATAAAACAAGTATATTAAAAACAAGCGATGAAAAAATTGGATATTCAAACGAAATTATAATAAATGAAAATGTTAATATAGATTATAATCACTATAATAGTTTAGCAAAAAAATTAGTTACATTTTATAACCTTGATGATACTGAAAGCACTTTAACAATTAATATGTATGTTAATGTAATTGGTACTTGTGAAGATTTTGAAGAAAATAATAATGGTGAAGCAGTAATTAGTTTAGTAATTCCTCTTACTACAAATACAGTTGGAATTGATGTAATCAATAATTCAATAAATAATAAGAATGTTATAGAATGTAAGAATGCTAATTCAAACAACTATATATTTATAATTTTAGGAGTTATTATAGCACTTATTGATTTAGGATTAGTGGTTTATACTATTAGATACGAAATAACAACTAAAACTGCAGAAAATATTTATGAAAAGGAATTAAAAAAGATTTTAAATAATTATAGTTCATACATTCAAATAATAGATAATGACTTTGAATTTAATGATTGTCAAATGTTAAAAGTAAATGATTTTACCGATATGTTAGAAATTAGTGATAGAATTAGACAACCTATTCTTATGAAGGAAAATAATGAAAAAACAGGAGCATATTTTGTAATACCTAGTAATACAAGAATATTATATGTATATAGATTGAAAGTTAGTGACATTCAAAAAGAAATGAAAAAAGAATAAAAAAGATTTAGAAGATTTTTAGTAATTTCTTATAAATCTTTTTTTCTAGGAGATTAAAAAATGATAAAAAATAGAAAGCAAAAAACACCAACACCATTTTATAAAATATATCCACTACTCTTATTCGTGTGTACCTGTTTTATGTGTGTTGGATATGCAGTAGTTAATTCAATAACACTTGATATAAAAGGAGCTGCAATTGCTAAGTCACAAGAAGAAGTATTTATAACAGACGTTAATTATGTAAGTAATGTTAATGCTAATTTAGAAAACTCTAAAATAATAAATGCTTACCAAACAATGTTAAATAGTAATATAACTTTGTCAGATACTGATCCCTATTCTTCTATAACTTATTCAATAACAATGTACAATTCAACAGATTATGATTATTATTTTGAAAAAGTTGATTATTTATCTGATGATACAACTTATAGTAATGAGGATATTGTATTTGAAATAAGTGGAATATCATCTGGTGACATATTAAATGCTAAAGAATATGTAACAATCAATTTAACTTTTCATTATAAAAATAATATATTATCTAACAATAATACTTTGATCTCATATTTAAACTTTAAATTTGATTTCTTTTCATTTAAGGTCGACAGTTGGGGAAAAATTGCAAAAGCTATTAAAAATGGTTATTCAAGTAGATATAATTTAGGTGATACTAAAGAAATAGATTTAGGAAATTATGGAAAACATACTGTAAGAATCGCTAATATTTCAACTCCAGATGAATGTAGTCAAGAAAATTTTTCTCAAACTGCTTGTGGATTTGTAATTGAATTTGTTGATATATTAGAAAAAACTCATAACATGAATTCTAGTAGTACAAACGTAGGTGGATGGGAAGCAAGTGAAATGAGAAGCTTCATAAATAATGATATATTTAGTTCTTTACCATCGGATTTACAGGATAAAATAATAGATACTAAAGTAATATCAGGTCATGGAAATCAAGATACAAATAATTTTGTAACAATAGACAATCTATACTTATTAGATGCTAAAGAAATATATGGTATAGAATATAACAGTACAGAAAATGCATCCTCAGATAACGCTAAGAATAATGAAAGACAGCTAGATTATTATCTCGCTCAAGGAACAACTCCAAGTGCTAACACTAATGCTATCAAGCAAAGATATGAAAAAAATTTTTGGTGGTGGTTTCGTACCGCTAATGGTGGTAGTTCTACTGGTTTCTTTGGTGTTGGTAGTAATGGTGTACATTATAATTTTAATTCAAATAATACTGGTGGCATTTCCCCTGCATTTAGAATAGGATAAATAATACATATTGTTTTTTATGTTTAAATTTGATAGAATTAATTATACTATAAGTAGAAAGGAGATTTTATGAAAAAACAAACACTTATAATTAGTATTGTTTCAGTTTTGATTATTTCTTTAATAGTTATCCTAGTTTTAGTTAATAATAATAGTGGCAATAAAGGTTCTATAGAAACAAGTAGAGATGCTAAAAGTATGTTAAAAAGTATTTTCAAAGAAAATGAAAATGATTTACCTAATAGTTTAGAAATAACAGAAATTAATGTTTCTAGTGTTGAAGAAGTAAGTGCTTTTACTGGATTAAAATCAAATTCTGATGTTGAATTTTTAGTTGTTGCTGAACCTATGATGAGTTCGCAAGCATTTAGTACTGTTGTAGTTAAAGCTAAAGATAATGCTGACATCGAAAGTATGAAACAAGAAATGCTTGATAATATAGATACTAGGAAATGGATTTGTGTTAGTGCTGATAAGTTATATGTAACTAATAATGGTAATATAATATTTTTAGTTATGACAGAGGAAGATTGGGCCGATATAGTACTAAATGGATTTAAAAAATATGTTAACAATGATATTGGAAAAGTATTAGAAAAAAATTCTTCAGAAAAAATAGATTTTCCTGATTCTGCAAACTAATAAATAGCACCATTAAAATGGTGCTTTAATTAAGGAGTGAAATATGTTATTTACAAGTATTAGTTTTTTATATTATTTCTTACCTATTACATTAATTTTATATTTTATTGTTCCTAAAAAATATAAAAATGTTATATTACTAGTTTCATCATTATTATTTTATTTTTATGGAGAACCTATATATGTATTTTTAATGATTGCAGAGATACTTATTGCATATTTTGGAGCATTACTTATAGATAAATATAAAGATAAAACTATATTAATCATTTTACTAATGATACATATATCATTATTATTTATATTTAAATATACAGATTTTATATTAACAAACATTAATAATATATTTAATGCAAATATCAATCTATTAAAGTTAGCTTTACCTATTGGTATAAGTTTTTATACATTTCAAATAATTAGTTATGAAGTTGATGTTTATAAAAAGAAAGTTAGTGTACAAAAAAATATAATTAATTTAGCTACTTATGTTTCTTTATTTCCACAATTAATAGCTGGTCCAATTGTAAGATATGAAAGTATTAATGAAGAATTAGATAATAGAAAAACTACATTTAATGATTTTAGTTATGGTGTTAGAAGATTTATAATCGGGCTTTCTAAGAAAGTTTTACTTGCTAATGTACTTGGTGAACTTTGTAGTACATTTAATACTATTAGTGATAAAACTGTTGTATTCTATTGGTTATTTGCTATTAGTTATATGTTACAAATATATTTAGATTTTTCTGCATATTCTGATATGGCTATTGGTCTTGGAAGAATGTTTGGATTTCATTTTTTAGAAAACTTTAATTATCCATATATTTCTAAAAGTATAACTGAATTTTGGAGAAGATGGCACATGTCATTAAGTTCTTGGTTTAAAGACTATGTTTATATTCCTCTTGGTGGAAGCAGATGTGAAAAAACTAAAATAATAAGAAATATATTTGTAGTGTGGTTTTTAACAGGATTATGGCATGGAGCTAGTTGGAACTTTATAATATGGGGATTATTATTTGGAATAGTTTTAGTTATTGAAAAATTATTTTTACAAAAAGTTTTAGATAAAACGCCTAATATATTTAAACATATTTATGTATTATTTATAGTTATGATTAGTTTTGTTATATTTAATGGAGAAAATATAATAAATAATATTCAAGGTTTATTTGGTATAAATAATATTTCATTTATAAATAGCGTTAGTATTCATTACTTAAAAAATTATTTAATTATATTAATAATATCTATATTAGCTTGTACTCCCCTATTTAAAAATATAATAGAAAAACTTAAAAATAATAAAAAGATTAATAAAGTTATTAATTTATTAGAACCAATATATTTAGTATTATTACTATTTATAGTAACAGTATATTTAATAGATAACTCATATAATCCATTTTTATATTTTAGATTTTAAGGAGAAATTATGACAAATGATTTTAAAGATAAATTAATATCTATACTATTTGCATTTATTCTAATAATTATAATGATATTAAATATAATAAAAAAAGACGATAAAATTTCTTATACAGAAAGAAGACAATTAGAACAATTTCCAAAAATAACATTTAAAAGTATATTTGATAAAACATTAGCAGATAAATTAGATAAATATACAACTGATCAATTTATAGGAAGAGATAATCTTAGAAAAACAAAAGTTAATATAGAAATGATTACTAAAAATAATTATAACAATTTATATATTTATAATGATTATATTATAAAGGAATTATATCCTTTAGATGAGAAATCAGTTATAAATATGACTAATAAAATTAATTATATTAAAAATAATTACTTAAGTAATAAAAATATATATTATTCTATTATTCCTGATAAAAACTATTTTATTAATAAAGATAATTTAAAACTTGATTATAATAATCTCAAAGATATAATGAATAAAGAATTAATTGATATTAATTATATTGATTTATTTGATACATTAAAATTAGATGATTATTATAAAACTGATACTCATTGGAAACAAGAGTCTCTTAATGATGTTGTAAATAAATTATCTATTTCTATGAATTTTAATGTTAATGATAATTATATTGTTAAAGAAGCTAGTTCATGTTTTAAGGGCGTTTATAGTGGTCAAATATTAATTAGTGATGTATGTGATAAAATAAATATATTAGAAAATAGTGATATATTAAATAGTACTTTATATAATTATGAAACTAATAAATTTGAAAATATTTATGACATGAGTAAAGTCAATAATAGTGATGCTTATGAGATATATTTATCAGGTTCTGCTTCATTATTAACAATAATTAATAACAATAATAATTCAAATAAGAATTTAATAGTATTTAGAGATTCTTATGGTAGTAGTCTTATTCCTCTTTTAATAAGTGGATATAATAAAATAACAGTTGTTGATACTAGATATATTAATCCTAAACTATTAAATAATTATATAGATTTTAATGATTATCAAGATGCATTATTTATATATAACACAATGTTAATTAATGAGAGTTATTCTCTAAAATAAAAAAGAGGTTTACCCTCTTTTAGTTTGTAATGATGTTTGAACTACCAAGTAATATTGAATAAACTTTAGTAGTTATTTCCATTTGTTCTTCTTCTGTTAAACTATTTACATTAATGGCATTAGTAGTATCAAAGTTTTCTAATTTTTCATCTAATTTAATTGTTGTTACTAAGTCATAAGTTAAGTTCATAGAAGATATATTACTTTTAACAGACATATTATATTTATATTCTTTATCTGATACTTTCTTTGTTTTAGCATTAATAGTTATTTCTTGTTCATTTTCACTAAATATAATTGTATAATCTTCATCTTTAGAATTATATTGAATATCTATTTTAGTTTTATCACTTCCTGATGATTCTTCAAATGTCATATAATAAATTCCATCTTCTTGTTTAATTATAATTGTATCATCATTATCAATTTGTATTTCTGCATAAACAAATTCTTTAGATAATATAGAATAATTAATAATCATTTTTACTTTCTTATCTTCAGTATTTTCTTTTATACTATCTTTTACATTTGTTAATAGTTCTTTTACATCACTAGTAGTAACTTTAGAATTTGTATCTTCATTTACTATTACACTTATTGCTTCTAAAGACTTTTCATCTTTAATTAGATCATCTAATATTTTACTTAAAACTGTCTTTAATTCTTCACTAGTCATTTCATTAGTTATTTTCATAGTTAATACTTTTTTATTAACTATTTTTTTATTTTCAATATTCTTTTTTAATTTATCGCTTTCATAATTATCTTTATATGAATTAACTATTTTATTACTTAGATAAGAAATACTATCAGTAATATTAGTCAAATCTTTAGTTAATTGTGAATAATTAATATTATTGTCCGGATTAATTTCATTTATTGTTTCATTTATATCAGTAAATATTGTTTTATCAAATATATCTTTAGAATTAAAATATAATTTATTTGTTTTATCAATAAATAAGTTAAAATCTAATAATTTTGAATTAGAATCTTTTAATTCTCCAGTTAAATATGTATTATTTTCTTTTTTATCATAACCTACATTTCCATTTAAGTTAAGTGATATTTTATTACTATTTTGTTCTAATGTAATAGTTGTAGTATAGTCACCTAATAAAGTGTTATAGTCTTTACCAAATATACTAACTGAATTATCAAAGAATGTGCTTGCGAATATAGATATATTTTCTAATGTTTTACTAAAATAGCTTTGTGGAGTTAAATATAAAAAGTATACGCCGAATAATGAAGCTATTATTACTACAAATATTATTGCTAATGTGATTAATGTTTTTTTAGTTTTCTTTTCTCTTAGATCACTAAATTCAGATAATTCATTAGTATGAGTTTCACCATTAGGTTCACTTGTACTTAGTGGCGACACTTCTTCTTGAGGTTCTATTACTTCTGGAGTTGAAGCTGTATTTTCTGTACTTTCAATTTTAGGTTCTGTATTAATAACAGGTTCTACAGATGTAACTGATGTTTGCATAGATGGTACTTGTTCTGTACTTGGTATACTCACCACTGTTTCACTTACTTCAGTTACTTCATTTTCCGTTGAAGGAACGTTTGTATTCTCTGCATTTGGAATGCTTACATTCTCTACACTTGGAACACTTACACTTTCTACATTAGGTTCAATATTTGGTGTAGAAACATTATTTTCAGTACCTAAATTATTATTTTCATTATTTACTTCATTCATATTAACACCTACTATCTTAATAATAAACTAATTATAACAAACCAATAAAAAAAACTCAATATTGAGTTTATTTATGTAAGCTTATTACAGCAGCAGGTTCAGTAGTCATACCTGCATCTAATAATGAATTTAAATATGCTATTTTTTCCTCTATAGATCTGATTTTTTCGATAGTAGCATCATCATAAAATTCACCTTTAACCTTACTAGCTAAAATAATTTGATTCTTAACAGATTTAAGAAAACTAATTTTATTTTTTATTGTCATAATACTTTCCCCCTTTACAAGTCTATGTATTATAACACATTATATGAAATTGGTCAAATTAATTAACAAAATTCCTATACATAATATAAATAACTAAAGCAAGAATTAAAAATATAACACCCAAGATTAATATAGCCATTAATGATTCTTTTCCATGATCAATTTTACTTTCTATTCTACTTGGAGTATCTTTATTACTACTTTCATAAGAAACTAAATGTTCCCTTTTATGAGTTCTTTTAAATTCTTCATCTTTATTTATCATTTCAGAAATTAATTTTTTAAGTTTTTCATATTTTTCTTTTAAATTATTCATTTAATCCTCTTAATAATTTATTAATATCACTATTTATCAAAAACACTTCATTTTCTTCAAAAGATTTTAAATCTATATTTTCTAATTTATTTATAACTATATCTTTTAATTCGGGAATATGAAATAAAAGAAGATTTGTTTTTTGAATACAATGTCTTAAAATAATTTGATCTTTTATATCAAATACAGTTAATATTTGATTAATATTTTCATTTATTTTATGTTTTTTATCCCATTTAGCTAAATCACATATAAGAAGGTATCCTCTTAATTTAATTAAATTATTTTTATCATTTAGCATAGGTAGTATTTGATCAAAATAATCATATAATAGTATACATTCTGATGTAACATTTTCTAATTCTTCTAATGATTTATTTGCTTCATTTTCATCATTACTATAAAGTTTTTTAAGTCTTTCTTCCATTATTTCTCTATTATGCTTTCAAAGTCTTTTAATATTTGACTTGCAAGTTCTCCTTCTCTTAGTATTTTAATCTTACCATTTTCTATTTTTATTAGTGTTGATGCTGTAGTACTTAATTCTCCTGCATCATATATATATGAAACACTATCTCTCATTTCATCCTCTAATAATGATATTTTAGTTATAACATCTTTACTATGTATATTAGCACTAGTAGAAAGTAATGGTTTATTATATTTATTCATTATATCTAAAAGTAATTTATTATCAGGCATTCTTACTCCTACATATGGAGATGAAGCTGTTAATTCATCACTTAATAAATCATTTTTTTCGAATAAAACAGTTAGTTTATTAGGCCAATATTTATTTATAACTTCTAATTCTAAATCACTTATATTTTTAGTGTATTTTTTTAACATATCAATGCTAGAAACTAAAATTAATAAAGGTTGTGATTTTTCTCTTTTTTTAATATCATTTGCAAGTTTAATAGCTTTTAAACTAGTTGCGTCACCAGTTAAACCATAAACAGTATCTGTTGGTAATATTGCTATTTCACCTTTAGACAAAACATCTATTATTTTATTTATTTCTTCATTCATATTTATACACCCTACTAGATTATAACAAAAGATATAGATATTTTCTACATCTTTCTTCTAAGAGATAATTCTTCTTTTAACCTTTCAGAATTTATTGTACCTGTTAAATTAATATTATTTAAAGTACTTATATAGTCTTCTATTAAATCATTTCCTTTGATGCCTAAATCTTTTGGAGAACCAATTAATACTTCTTTTGAATCTATATCTAATATCTTTTTAGTTGATTCTGGTCCGACTAACCAACCATATCCATTTTCACTCCATGCTTCTTGAAAATCCATTGTTTCTTGAACTCTAAATAATAGTCTTCTTAGAAATTCTTCATTAAACATTTTACAAAAATCATTCATGTTAGTTTTTTCTGTTGGTTTTTTAATATTAATTAATATTTTCATTACCTCACTATAACAATAAGATAATGCAAAACAATTTAATTCAACATGATAGTTTGCTCTTTCTAAATAATCAACTAGGCTTGCGATTATTATGGCTCTATTATCTATTTGATTTGTTGTTGTTTTAGAACCATAGTTTAAACTAATAAATAGTTTTATATAATTAGGAGATTTCACTCTTTCTTCTATTTCATAACAATTTGGATCTCCTTGGCAAAATGCAGGTATGTTTATTGTTCCTCCAGATACACTTCTTTCTAAAATATATTTACTTGCGACTCTTCTATTTACTATAGGTAGTTTTTCTTTCAATCTTAATAATGACTCTTCACTAAAATCTTTTGATTTTAAATTTTCTAATGCTTCTTCATAACTAATATTTCCATCAAAATAAATACTTGATAAATAGTCTTCATTAAAAGCTTTTGTATTAATTTTCGGATTACTTTTTAAATAATCATATAAGTCATATAGACCATTAAATCTAGCAGTATAAAGAGTTATATTATCTCCATCTATATTTATAGTTTTAGGTTCTAATATATTCTTACTCATAAATACACCTAATCATTATATTTTCCATCAATATTACATCTATATATTAAACATTTAGCAAGTTCTTTTTCATCTGCATATTTAATATTTTTTATACAAATTGATGGATTTTGTTCTACTGAAGTAATTCCATAATGTTGAATCATATAATCTCTAATTGATTTTAAATATCTAGAGTTTTTAACTTGTGTAAATTTGTCTCTCATTATAGTATCTATAGTTTTACTATTATGATTTATATATTTTACTATATCTGCTGCATCAGAAGTGGTTATAATTCCTTCTGCTATTGGGATATTTAATTCACTTGCATAACTATCGCATGCTTTTCTAAATTCTACAAAGAATTTATACCATTCAGGATATTCACTCATTATTTTTTCTTCTATTTTATTATCATAATCTATTCTTTTTGATGTCATTCTTTGTCTTACCGATTCATCTGATTTATCACGAGATGAGAATAGCATATTTTCTCCAGAAAGATTTGTATTACCAGCACTTATTAACCTAAAGTTAACATTTACTGGTACTCTCATATCAGGAGTAAATGTTGCAAACACTCCTTTTTCTGGATTAGATACTGCTTCTCTTAATTTAGAATAATAATTATTTAATATAACTTGATTATTAGCATTACCATTATCAAATTCATCTAATCCTAGAAGACGACCATATACTAATGCTGCAAATGTATGTGTTGCTCTATATCTACCTAAAGTATCATAATATCCTATAATACTAGCTTTATCAGTAATTTTACCATTATCTTCAAATTCTAATCCTAGAAGTTCTGCTACTTGACTCATTAATTTTGTTTTACCACAACCAGATGGTCCCCATAGATTAACGTAGTCATTTTCCATAACTGAAACTAGTATTTCATCTATCATTTTGTGATAATATTCACCTTCGCTAATTCTTTTTTCTTTTTCTTCCATTACTTTTTTAAATCTTTCTTCAAATGGAATTCTTTCATCAAATGCAGGAATTGGTTCTTTTCTTATTTCTAATGGATTTGGTACAACTATTTCTTGTGAAGCTGGAAGAATATATCTATGATTTAACACAGTTGTTCCACTAGTTACTTCATTACTACTATAAACTCCTAAAGCACCATTAATTTTTGCTTCAGTAGTTGCGTCTTTCATTAATTCTTTTAAATTTGGATTTTCTGCTAATAAATGTCTTAATTCTTCTACACTGTCTTCAGAAGCTTTTCTGATTCTTAATAATTCAGTATTAGCTGAAACTGATATTCCTTGAGCCATAACTCTAATATCTTTAATCTTCTTAGTTGCTTCTTCTAATATTTCATTAAATACTTGATCACTATTTATTTTCATAGTATTTTCTAATTCTAATAAATATTCATCTAATGAAGATATAATATCTCTAGTAGCTTCATCTATTTCTCTTCTTAAATCATTTGTTGCTTCTTTACTACATTCATTTATTTCTTTTTTACTATTTTCAGTTAATTCTTTTATAGTAGTAGAAAATTCATTTATTCTTGATTGAATATTTTCTGCTTTTTTATGAATTGCTCTATATTCTTCTAAAGCACCACTTATAAGAGATAATTGTTTTTCATCTACAGGATATTTTCCACATTCTTTTGCTGATTCTTCTAGTTTCTTTTTAGTATATTCTTCTATACTATTTGTCAATGTTTTAAGACCATTAATATATGAAATAGTATAATATTCTAACTTAGTTTCATTTTTACTATTCTCTGCGACAGATTTTATAAAACCTATTATTTCACTTTTATATGGTTTATTTTCTTCACTATTAATTAAATACATTATTCTATGATAGATTGGTAAACTTGGAAATAAACAATAAAGTTCTAAATCAAAATTACCTTCACTATTTATAATCATATTTTTAATAGCATCATAATTAGATGTTTCTTTACCTAGTGGTAACATAAATTTAATTAATTTAATAGTATCAATAAATTTATTAGTTATACTATCTTTTTCTACACCCATTCTATTATTAGCAAAATTTAATATAACTGATTTAAGAAAATTAAATTCAATAAAATCATTTAATCTATTACCTTCTTTAACATCAGTTAAATATTTTATTAAAAATTCTGCATCATCAAAAAATATATAACTTGAAGATTCAATAATTTTTACTAATTTTTTATATTCACTTTCACTCATTTTTTATCCCCCTAACTAAAGATAAAATCTTATCTCTTTTTAACAAATCATAATCTTTTAATACAATATTATCATCTATTTCAATAGTTCTTTCTTTAGATAACTCTTCTATACTCCTAGAAGAAGCTATATGATAGAAATAATTATCACTTAACATTTCTGAATAAAAACCACTTTCATTATCTTTGTGACTAAATGATGTCTCTATTAAATAAATATTGTCATTCAAGTATAATTTTATACATATCGTACTTTTACCCATTTCATCTAACGTAATACTTTCTTCATTTATATAACTATCATTTTTAGTTCTTATTAGTCTTTTTGAATATTCTTCTTTTTTTATAAAATTATCACTAGATGAACCAAAATACATTGTATGAGTTTCAACTACTCTTTGTGAATCAGATAATTTTTCTACATTATTATCTATTCCATAATAAGCATTCCATGGAAGAACATACCATTTTAAGTTATTAGTACTATCTAAAGATGTTAGATTTTGATATGGAACAGTAGTTTCTTCTAACTCATCATTTTTATAATAAATCGTTTTATTATCTTTTATTACTTCTAAAATACATTTAACATTATTAAGTGTTGCTAAATATGTATATTTAAATTCTACATTAGATAAATCTATATTACCACTAACGGTTATTCTATCATTATCAAATTTTATTTTTACTTTTATAGTTTTTAAATTATCAAATATACCAGATATTTCAAAATCATATTCATTTTCATTTATTTCATCAAAAGACATACCAATATATTTTTCTAAACCATCTATTTGAGCATTTAAAGTATAATTATCTTTATATCCACTAATATTAGCATCAAATGTTGATTTAACTATAAATGACGTTAAAAAGTCTTCTAAATGATATATAAGCATTGGTAATAGTGATTTAACTTCATCAATTTGATAAATTAAACTTTTATTATAAGCATGTTTATCTTTATAGAAACTATATAAACTATTTATATCAGTTAGAATACCACTTTCTAATACTTTTTCTGTTTTAGAATCAATATCTATTTTATTTCTAATTCTAAATGGATCTGTTAGACTATCATCAACAATAGAATTCTTTTCTAAATTATAAACATCAATAACTTTTTTAACAAAAGAATAAAAATATTTATCAGTAGAAGATAATATCATATGTTTTCCACCATCATATGTTATTTGTAATATTGGTATTAATCCTTTTGATAGTAAATGTTCTGTATATCTAATACTTTCTAAATTTCTGATATTTTGAATATTAATTAGTTCACTATCCATGCCTTTCTTCATATTAAAACCCTCTTTAAATTAAGGTTTATTTTATCAAATAATGTTTACTTAGTCAAATTAAAAGAGCCTTTGAAAGACTCTTATAGGATATTATTTTGGGTCATCTTCTTTTTTTCCTAATAAATTTACTATTTGATTAACATGATAACTTTCTAAACCATTATTAAAGAAATTAGTTTTTACTAAATGATCCATAAGTTCATTATAATCGCCAAATATTTCATCATCTAAAATAACATACTTTTTAACTTCAGGATGTTCTTTTAAATAAGTTCTTATTTCTTCTCCACGTCTATTTTCCATATTAGGAGTAGAACCTATAACAGGTATTCCATATCTTAATAATTCTCTTACTATTAATGGGAAAATTCTAAGGCTTTTCCAAGAAGAAGTTATTACTACTTGAGCACCTGTCATATAAGCTATTTCACTTACTAAATCAGCTTTATCTTTATCTACATCTAACATTTGAAGTTTTAGAAGATTTTCATCTTTTGAATAATCTAAATTTCTAAAATATTCTCTATCTTTATCTGTTATTTTATCGAAGAATTGTTCACTGTTTAATACTCCATCTATGTCTAAAAATATTATCTTCATTGTGCTCACCTATTTTAAGTATAACATATTTTATTTAATTAACAATTTATTAACAAAATTATTTACATATTATATCCATTAAATTTCTTTTCTAATAGTTTAATTGACTTTGATTTGTCTTTTAGAATGCCTGAGATTGACAAGTCATTATGTATATTATAAATTACTTCTGATAATAATCTTGAGCAATCACAAATGTGTAACCATTCTTTTTTATATTCTTCTGGTATATATGAAAGATTTGTTGTATAAACTCCATCTATTTTTCCTTCTTGATAATATCTATCAAACATATCTATTCCTTTTGTAAATAAAACGTATGTTGTGATGATATAAATATGTTCTATACCACGTTTTTTTAATTCATCTACTACATCTAACATGCTTCCACCACTTGAAATCATATCATCTGTTACAATAGCTGTTTTACCTGTTAAATCACCATTTCCACAATAATCATGAGATATTACTGGATATTTACCATCTACAAAATTATTAAAGTCTCTTTGTTTTATAAAACTTCCTGCTTCTTTATTTATAAATCTTGAATTAAATGAATTTAAATATACATTTCTTCTTCCAGTAGCTCCATTATCTGGTGCTACAAAAACTAGATTTCTTAATCTTTCTGGTTCTAAATCATTTATAAATTGTTCTAGTATTGTATTTGTTGCATAAACATTATCAAATTCCATATGATTAACAGCATGTTCTACACCTTCATCATGAGCATCAAATGTAATAAAACTTTTAATTCTACTTAAATTATCAAGTTCTCTTAATGAAGCTCCACAAGATAAATTTTCTCTTGTATTTCTCCTATGTTGTCTTCCTGAATATAATAGTGGCATTATAATATTTATTTTTTCTGCATGACAATTACAAGCACCAATACCATCTTTTAATTGAGTCATTAAATCACTTGGACTAGTATGATTAATAAAACCATGCATTTTATATTCTATTGAATAATTACCTATATCAGTTAGAAAAAACAAATCTTTTCCTCTTACTGTTTCATCTATTTCTACTTTTAAATGTCCATCTTCAAAAAAGTTTTCTTTTAATGGAACAATAAATGTTTCTTTTTCTTTATCTTTTTGATACATATCAAGTAAACATTCATCTACCTTTTGACCTAATTCTAATGCACTTTTAAATACAATTAGTCTTAATTTTTCTTCTTCAATTTGTTTTTTCATAAATTCCTCCAAGATAAAAGAGTACATAAAAAGTACTCTTAAAATATAAATAAAAGGTTAGATAAATAATTCATATTACCACCACCTTTATTAGCATAACATGATTATATTTTGTTTTCAATTATATTTGACGTAATATTAACGCAGGTACATCTGTATTTTGATATGGATGATAATCTATTGTTACATTTTCTAAAGTGGTGTTTTCTAGTTCTCTTGTTGGAACTAATAAATTATTTATAAATGTTTTTATTTCTTCTGGAGTCATTCCTTTTACTTTAGCAGCTGCTCTATATTGATTTCCACCTCCACCTAGTAATTTCATTATTCTAGATGCGTCTATATCTCCCTTACTTCTTGCACTTATTGATACAGTATTATCGTCTATTTTTGCAATAGCAAATGTTATATTAACTCTATACTTCAATAAATAATCTGCTGCTTTTGCTATGTCTTCTACTTCATATATTTTATTTGTATTATCACATGCTACAGCAAATATATATGTTGGGAAATCAGTATTATCTACTAATCTTTGAACAGCTCTATCATGTTCAAAATCTTCTAAAAACATATTATTTGCAATTAATGGACTAGCTCCTCTTGATGTTAGTTCTCCTGCAACTTCATATGTTTGTTTGCTAACATTAATACTCATTTTATTAGTATCTAATATTATTCCAGCTAATAGGTATGTCGCATATTCTGGTTTTAATTTAATGTCATATAAAAATAATAGTCTTGATGCTTCTTCACTTGCACTAGATAAAGTATCATCTGTAAATAAATATGGTGTATGTATTGTATAATTGTCAGTTTTATGATGATCTAATACAAATATTCTATTAAAATCCTTTAAATATTCTTCTGTTGGTACTAAATATTCTTTATTAGTATCTACTGCAATCATTAAACTTCTATCAGTAATCAAGCTCTTTACTTCTTTTGACGTGATGACTTCAAATTCATCCTTTATACTCTCTATCATTTTTCTTGTTTCTGATTCTAGTTTATCTATTTCATCATCAATTACTATATAACTTTTTTTATTATTTTTTTGACATATTAGTGACATTCCTATAGATGATGCAATTGCATCAAAATCTGGTCTTTTGTGGGGTACTATAAATACCTGATCATTCTCCAATAACAGACTATCAAGTGTTGCCTTGATATCCCTACTATTTTGCATTTAATTTTGCACTCCTTTTCGATCGTTATTTTTAAACGATTATACCTATTATACTATAAGAATATTTTTTGTCAATTTGACTTTTACCCTAAAATATGCATCTAACGAAAAAGCGCTATTTAGCGCTTAAATTTCTAAAATCTTCTTCTGAAATAATACTAATATTTAACTCTTTTGCTTTAGTATTTTTAGTACTTGTAGATGTTTTATCATTATTAATTAAATAATTAACTTTATTTGATATAGCACTAACTACTTTTCCACCTAAAGATTCTATATATTCTATTAATTTATCTCTATTTTCAAATGTATTTAATGTTCCAGTTATAACAAATGTAAGTCCTTCTAAAGTTTTATTTTGATTATTTGTTTCATCAATAAATTTAACTTCTTTTATTAATTTATCTAATTCATTTTTAAATTCTTCATTATTAAATTCATCTATCCATTCTTGAGCAATTATTTCACCTATTCCATCTATACTACTAAGTTCTTGGAATGTTAGATTTTTTATTTTATCATAATCATTATTAAAGCTTTTACATATTAATTTAGCTCTTGAGAATCCTATATCTTTTATACCTAAAGCATATATAAAGTTTGATAGTTTTACATTTCTTGATTTTTCTATAGCATCCATTAAATTATTATATGATTTAATACCAAATCCTTCTTTATTGATTATTTCTTCTTTATGTTCTTTTAAATAGAAAATATCAGTAAATGTTTTAATGAATCCATCATCTATAAATTTAGATAATATTTGTTCTGATATTCCATCTATATTCATAGCATTTCTACTTACAAATAGTGATAGTTTTTTAACAAGTTTTGCTGGACAAAATTCATTTGTACAATATAAATATTCTACATCACTATCATTTTTTATTATTGTTTTTCCATGACATGTTGGACAATACTCTGGTAAATGTAAGTTATTGCTTTTTGTTAAATTACCAGCTATTTGTGGAATAATCATGTTTGCTTTATAAACTTGTAATGTATCTCCAATACCAATTTTTAATCCTTTTAATATTGAAACATTATGAAGTGAAGCTCTACTGACTATTGTTCCTTCTAGTTCTATTGGTTCAAATACAGCAACTGGGTTTATTAATCCCGTTCTTGAAACTAACCAATCAACCTTTAAAAGTTTTGTTTCTTTTGTCTCATCTTTCCATTTAAATGCGATTGAATGTCTTGGAAATTTAGCAGTTGAACCTAATGACATTCCATAAGCACTATCATCAAAAGTAAGTACTAATCCGTCTGATGGAATATCATAGTTCTTTATCTTTTCTTTGTAGTTAAGAACTTCTTCTCTCATATTGTCTTTAGTAACTCTTACTCTCTCAACTACTTCAAATCCTTGACTTTCTAGCCATTCATATTGTTCGTTCTTTGAATTAGGCATTTCACCATCTTTGCTTATTAAAGCAAAAATAATACAGTTAACATTTCTTTTTGCTGTTATATTTGGATCTAATTGCCTTACTGATCCAGAACATAAGTTTCTAGGATTTTTATATTCATCTACATCATCATCTAGCTTTTGATTTATTTCATTAAAGTCAGAATATTTTATTATAGCTTCTCCTCTTATAACAAGTTCTCCTTTAAATGGAATAGTAAGTGGAACATTTTTAAATCTTTTAACGTTTTCTGTTACTACTTCACCTATTAAACCATTACCTCTTGTTACACCTTTTACTAAAACACCTTTATTGTAAGTTAAAACTATTGTAAGACCATCTAGTTTCCATGAAAGTAATCCTTCTTTATCTTTTATAAAGCTTACTAAATCATCTATTTGTTTTGTTTTTGATAAAGATAGCATTGGAGATTTGTGTTCTTCATGTGCTAAAGCATCTGATATTTCTGTTTCTACATTAATAGTTGGACTATTTGAAAATACTGTCTTTGTTTCATTTTCTAGTACTACTAATTCATCATATAACCTATCATATTCAAAATCTGTCATGATTGGTGTACTAAATTGATAATACATTTTTGAAGCATGATTTAATGTATCAATCAATTCTTTCATTCTTTTGATTTTGTCTTCCATAATAACCTCTAATCTATTTCTTCAAATCTATATTTTTGTTTTATATCAGGATACTTTTTTGTATCTACTAAAGAGTTAAACATATCATATGGTCTTGCCCATTTTAAGTGTTCACCATATAAAGCTTCATATATAACTACTTTTTTTAATTCTTCATCATTATTTGATTCACTATCATAAACAATATCTAACACTTTATATAGGTTTCCTTTAAAATGTTTATATGTTTTTCCTATCTTTATTTCTCTCATGTTATCACCTACAATTATTATACCATAAAGCTCTTTAATATGAGATTAAAATTCAGTAGTAATGCAATAAAATATTTGATATACTCTACAATAGAGGTGAAGAAACACTTTATAATGGTACAACAACTAAAACTGATTCTTCTGGTAATAGATATTATCAATAATATCTTTTTTTATGCCTAATAAAAGAGATTGATTAATCAATCTCTAATTTTAAATAGCATTTAATTCTTTTTCTACTAGTTTTGGATCTTCTGATATTATTAAATATACATAATTTAATCCTTTTTTTAGAATAGCTGAATCAAATAATTTTAAAGTTTTTTCATTGTCTAAATTCATTTTATTTGATTCAATATAGCTATATAAGCTGTCATAATAGAAGTCTACTTTTTTAGTATTAATTGCCACTATTAACATCATATTTTCTTTAGTCATTTCTTCAGCATTTATATTTCCTAGAAATACTGAATCAGGTATTTCATTAGTATCTATGCCAAATAAAGAGGCAACGTCCATAAAATCTAAAGTATTTAATCCTTCTTCTTCATAACTTCTTTTCATTTGTTCTTCTATTTTGATAAAGTCAAAGTTTTTCATATCTTTTTTTCTATCTTTAAACATAAATACACAAGCTATGATTAATAGAATTGTCACTATTATAAGAACTATAATATTTTTTCTATTCATTGTTTACCTCCTTATTTCCATATTTGATACTTAATACTATTAAGTTAATTATTATTACTAATAAAGTTACTATATAAATAATATATTTAGTCATATTGTTATATGTTTTTGAAGATGTGTTTCCATAGAAGAAATTATTTAATACATTTGATGTTTGTATTTTATTGTTAATATCTGTTATTTTTGATTCTTTAGTAATTTTAGTATTACTTGTATCTATAATATTTGTATCTTTTATTTCTTCTTTGTCTTTTATAACTGTATTTAATATATCATTTACATTATATATTTCATATTTATTAGTAGATGTATTATATGATGTTATATATTTTTCTGATAATTTATTACTATAAGTAGTATCTTTGGTAACTAAGTCATTAATCATATTATTTATTTGACTATCATTACTTGTTTCAATAGATTTAACTACATTTTTAGTTTTTCTATAAGACATTCTTGATTTTAATGTACTTGTAGTCATTAGTGTTTCTGAACTTATATATTCAAATAAAGTTGAAGCACTATTTTCACCATATTTATATAGTTTTTCTCCAGTTACATAATTGAAAGCTAATACATTACCACTATTATATCTAATAATTATAATTGGTTCATTTGATGTTTTATCGAATGAAACTTCTACTATATTTTTATTTACAAATGATGCTGGATATTTAATTTCTTCTTTGAAAGAACTTAAACTTCCATTCTTATTTAATACTATTTGATATTCATTTGTATTATAGTTATTAAATACCAAATTATTATTTAGTGTATTATTACTATTAATTAAATACATTCTATTATCATTTATTATTATTTGACCTTCTCTTATGTCATTATTTATCATTGTAAAGTTATAATATGTATCAACTATTTTATCTTCAATAGTAGCATTATATAATGGAATACTATTAGATAAGATACCTTCATTTGAATAAATTGTTTGTAATTCTTTAGTATTAATATTATAAACTTTACCACTTGTTGTTAGTACTAAATTATCTTTAATATGTAATACTCCATTTAATATTTCTTTATTATTCTCATATAGAGTATTGTTATCTATATTATAGAATTTATTATTTAATATAGATATTTTTCTTGATAATTCTTCTTTATCTAGTTTAATTGTTTTTGATTCAAATGCATTTGATATAGTTATTTCTGCAGCACTCTTATAATCATATCCTAGTGTATAAACTCTTGATTTAACTTTACTTGTATATTCTTTATTATTAATTTTATATGTAAAACTTAAATCACTTGATATTTGATCAAATTCTAAGTTAATAGTATCAATACCACTAGAATAAATATGATAGTTTTCATTTAAAGTACTATTATTTAAACTAAATAATGCTAGAGTACTTGTTTTATATTCTTCTGTTCCATTTGGTAATGATGTTAATGGTTGATTTTTAACTGTATAGTCATTTGAATTCCATTTAATTATTGGATAATGTCCATTATTTAAATTATTATATTTAGTAAAATCATAATATAATTTTAATCCATTAACATTAGTTATTCCTGAAGAAGAATTATAATTACTTAAAACTTCATCTTGTGATAGTGCTCTATCATAAACAATAACATTTTTAATATATCCCATATATTTATTTGTTGATGCATTATATTGAATGTCATTTGCTATGAAAGTTTTGGCAGATGAAACATTAACTATTTTTCTATTACCACAATCTCTTGTATGAACTAGTGTTCCATTTGCATATACTTTTAAGTATCTATTATTTTCATATGTTACTGTTATATTAACTTCTTTATTATATGGAACATAATAGTTTGTATTATAGTATGCATTATATACCCATACATGGATTTGTTGACTATGAAGTGCAACTCCAAAACCATTGTTATTAGCTACATTATCTCTGCTTGAGAATATATATTGATATCCTCTTGAATATACTGAATTAATTGTAGTAGAAATTGATAAGTTATCAGTTGGTAAGCTAAAGTTTTTAATTTCTATTTCATCATTTTTTCCATCAAAGAAGAATCCTTTTGAACTAATTGATGTTACTTTAGCAGTTGATGAGTTATTATTACCTGATAAGTCTTCTACATCAATATCTCCAAGTTCAGCTGTTACTGGAGCAAAATCCCAATAATTTCTATCAAATTTTAATTTTGAAACATTATATAAGTTTGACCAAATGCTTGCATCATCATGTAAGTATTGTGTCCATGTGATTCTTTCTCTTAATTGACTAGCACTTAACATTTGACTACTTGCTAATGTTGTATTTGTAAGTCTTACTTCTTTTAGAGTACTACTTATAATACTTGATTTATTTGTATATTGAATTCTAACATAGCAGTCTTTATAAACTCTAAATCTATAAACATCTAAGTAAGTCATGTAACCATAGTTTTCAATATAATTTTCTATTGTTCCACTACTAATTGTACTTATAAACTTACCATCTGTTGTATAGAAGAATAAGTTAAATAAATTTGATACTGTTTTATAGTTAACATTTATTTGATATTGTTTTCCACCTTCTAGTTTAATCATATCAGTAAATGAGCTATTTAAGTCTTGTTCATCAATAGTAGTTACACCAGTTGAACCATTTATATATCCTGAGTATACATTAACATCTTCTAGTAGATTTGATGGTTGAAGAGTTGGTTCTTGAGCTACTTCTTTGATTATTCCATCGTTTACTACGCTTCTTTCATAGAAGTAAATATCTGGTCTACCAATAAGTTGTAAGTTTTTATCATCTCCTGAACCTAAACCGTAAGTATTATTGTCATTTGCTTTAACACTACCACTAAAATATAATCTTCTAATTCTGTTTGGATAGAATATATCTTCAGTGATTGTACCAATTAATCCACCAGCATTACTATTTGCACTGACATCTACATTTTCTAATGTTGCTTCTCTAATATAACCTTCATTATATCCGTTTGATTCATTATCATTATTATAGTGTCCTACTAGACCTCCTGCATTCTTTCCAGTTGAGTTTACTACTGAATTCATTATTCTTGAATAATATATACCTGAAGCTGTTTGTTTACCAACTAGTCCTCCGGTTTCACTAGAACCTGTTATTACACTATTTGAAACAAATGAATCATAATAATTTCCACTAGTAAGTCTACCTGTGAATCCTCCAGTTTCAGTTCCTTCATTTGATACTAATGAATCTAATACACCACATCTATAAATTGTCCATCCATTCTTATAGCCAGTTATTCCTCCAACACCATATGTATTAGCAGATGTACCATGTACTTCTGAATTTATCAAGAATGAATCATAAGCATTATTAGTGTATCCAAATATACCACCAACATATGAATTAGATCCTTCAATAGTTGAATCTTTGACAACTGCATCGTAAGTATAATATTGTCTTGTTTGACCAGCTATTCCACCAACAAATTGAGTACCTATTACTGTTGTATTTTCAACTGAGCAATTATTACAATCTCCATATCCAGCAATACCTCCAGTATAATTACCTTTACTAGTTATATTTGAATCTTTAACGTTTAAGTTAGTATATACTCTAATTTCTTGATTATTAATTGAATTTTGGAAGAATCCAAATAAACCACCAGTGTAATGTGAATTAGCATTTATAGTGATATTTTCACCATTTATATTATCTACTTTATCAGTCATACTGTTACTTGTTCTTGCGATAAATCCACTTGAATATTGATTACCAGTAATATTTATATCTTTAACAGTTATATTTTGAATAGTTGTTCCAAAATTATCTCCGATTGGAGCAGTAAAGTTCTTTTTAGGAGCATCTATAGTAACATTATTAAACTTGACTCCACTCATAATACCATAATTATAAATCATTATGTTATTAAAGCTATTTCCAGCTGTTGAAGAGTTTGTAATAGTGACATCTTCAAATCCAATATTTTTAATAGAAGTTACTACTTTTGATATTAATCCATAATATGAACCATTAGTTTTATATTCTAGATTAATGCCTTTTAATGAGAATGTTGTTTCATCTGTTGATGTTTCTAATCTATTGAAGGCAACTCCAGTATTGATTCTTGATTTGCCTGTGAAATCTATATCATTTGTTAATATATAGTTTTCAGCTACTGTTTTACTTACTTTTTGCCAATCATCAAATGTAGATAAGTTTTTATAGAATATTGCTTCTAATTTATAGTCTTTATCTACTGTTTTTTCGATATCATTATCTTTATAAATAATTTTATTTATCTTATAAGAATCTAAGTATTTTTCTGGATACATTTTGAATTCTATTACAGTTAATCCATTTGTATTAACATTTCTTGTGATTTCAGCTCTTGCATCTTCAATACCTACATTTGTTATTGTATATTCATTTGGATTATCTAAATATATTGTTATTAATGCATAATCTGCATGTTTATCCATAACTAAATTATTTATATTTAAAACATTAACAAATAATTTATCATCTTCTTGATTAGGTAATAATGTTTTTAAATCTGAAGAATATAGTCTAGGCATAACTCCTTTATTTGAAGATGAGTAATCAAATGCATCACCTAATATGTTTTGATATGTTTCTTCTTTTAATAAATCATCGTATTTTACGAATGTTTCACCTCTATTTAAATCAGAAAGTTTACCATTTATAAGACCAGTTTGCATTGCGTAGTTAGTTGTTTCTAAATCCATATTAGCAGATATTCTACCGATATTAGTATCAGTTAGTGATGAAGTATAAAGATTTCCTAGATATAGTGTATTTGTAATATAAGTATTATTATTTACATTACCAGCTATACCACCTATTCTTCCCATATCACTTGATACATTAACTGAACTATATGAATTATCTATATAGCCATTAGAGAATCCAACTAATCCACCTGTATAAATACTATTTGATGAAATACTACCAATTGCATAAGATGATGTGATTGTTCCAACTGTTGAGTTTTCTCTACCAATTAGCCCACCTGTTCCATTACTTGATAATGAATTATCTATATTGATAGTTAAATTTCTTACAAATGAGTTATTTATTGATGTAGCGTTAGATATACCAACTAAGCCTCCAGCTACTATTCCGACTACATTATTATTTGAAGTTATTTTAACATTTGTTGCTGAACAGTAATCTATATTAGCAGAAGATGAATCAGCTACTAGAGAACCTATTCTAATGTTTTCATTATTAAGTCCTTCTGGAACTTCCATAACTATATCTTTAATATGAACATTATAATATTTGGCATATTGATTAGAGTAACCAACTAATCCAAAATATATTGAACCTAATTTATTAATATAAATATTTTCAAAATTAACATTTTGAAGGGTACCATTCATATTATTAAATAATCCATTTTTGCTTCTTGTTGTTATATTAATATTTTTTAATGTATGATTATTTCCTTCGATTTTACCAGTAAAGTTATTTATATAATAATTAGTATACCCATCAAAATCTAAATCTGCCATAATAGCGTAGTTTTGATTTAATCCATTATTTATCTTTGTGAATTCAGTTACATTGTGTACTTCTTTATATAAATCTACATATAAATATTTTTCACCTATATCATATTTTCTAGTTGATGTGTATCCACTTGAACTTCTTGAAGAGATACTTTTTATTTGATATCTTGATACATATATTTGTGGGTTAAATACTCTTAATTTAACTTGACTCTTTCCATCTTCATATGTTTGAGATATTATTTCTGTATCTAAATCAGTTACTTGAATACTTGATATTTCTTCTCCTAGTATGTTGTTTACTGATACGTTAATAATTGCTTCATTATTAGTTTGACTATCTACACTAGTTGAGATAATATCAGCATAATCATCTTCATTTATAGTAGGTAATTCTATAAAGTCTTGTTTAGGCATTCTTGTTGTTGAATAGTTTACTTGTGGATAATATCCTAAACTAATCATTTCATCTACATTGAAGCCACTGCCTAATATACTCTTTTGGAACTCAGCATCAACTAAACTTATTATAGATGACTTTGGTTGATCTACTTGAGTATAAATATTATTACTCATGTAATAAATATTATTGAATTTAGCAGTTGATCTTGGATATCTAACTATTGGACCAACTTCTGGATGATTATAGTTAACATCTCCATATGCATATGAATTTGATATTTTGCCATATGTTTCATAAGCAAATAGACCACTTAAATCGTATGTTTGATTATTAGGGAACATTATACTTGAAAGTGTATAAACATTATTGATACTAGATTTTACTCCACCATATCTTTGTATTAATGATACAGTTCTTGTTGTTCCACTAGTTAAATTATAATCAACTATTACATTTCCACCATAGATATAACCATTTTCTATTGTTCCATAGTTTACTCTACTCATTATAGAAGAATCATTATATAAGTGAACATCTCCATCTAATTTAATAGTAAAATTCCTTATTCTACCTGTTAGTTGATTAGTATCAACTAAAGGACTTGTATATAATTGAGGTGTTTGACTATTGTGAGTATCATGAACAATCATCATAACATTTTCTATCGTTCCGTAGTTATTAATGATAAATCCATTTAAACTGTTATTTACAATTTCATTATTGATATTAACATCTATTACTATATTTTTGATTACCGCTGATGACTCTATTCTATTTATTCTTCTCCAGTCAGCATTAGTGCCATCACTTTTTGATGAATAAACTTTCATAGTATATCCTTGGAAATCTATAGTTCCATAGAAATATCTATATCCCCAACCTAACCTTTGATCAGTATAATTTAAGAAATCAATATCATTTAGTACTATATAATTTCCTCTTGGTTGAATATAATACCAATCATTAGTTGTTGATATTCCTAATACTTCATCTCGTGTAGATATTTCAAAACTACTTAATGAATAGAACCTATCTCTTATTTTTATTTTAAGTTCTATAGTATATTTTTTATTTTCTTCTAAACTTAGTTTCTTTATTTCATTTTTTATAATATTTGTATCTACTAGTTCTACATAATTATTTGTTTTTATTTCATTTCCTGATTCATCATAAATAGAAATATAGTAATCATCTGAAGGTATTTCATCTCTTGAATCTTGTAAGTTAACTCGAACTTTTGTTACTAAATCATATTCAAAATCTGTATAACCTGATCTATTATTATTTTTATATTGATAAAGTTCAAAATTATTAATATCATCTGTGAATATATTACTTGCTGCCCATCTATAACTCATCATTATTCTCGCATATCTATTTTCTGGTACATAGAATGTTCCACCTTTTGAGAGCCATCCCAATCCTTTGTCATATTTTCCATCTTCTTTATAAAGATATACATAATATCTATAGTCAACAATATTATCAAAATCAAAACTATAATAATTACCACCATCTAAATATACTGCATCTGTAAGTCTAATATATTTACTTTCATTTGCATCATTAGTAGGTTTTGTACCATTAGAATTATATCTTCCTTGTTCAAATGAGTTATTGCCAAGTTCTATTTTCTTTTTGTCATATTGAACATGAACTTCAAAATCTTTTATTTCATATTCTGCTAATGTTGTTGTACCTCCAGAAATATAGAATGTTGCGAATGACATTTGATTTTTTCCATATGTATCTGCATTATAAAATTCATAATAATTATTTGTAGAATTGTATGTGTATCCGACTTTATAAGTATATGAATAATATTTCCATGTATCTGTTGATAAGCCTTCTAATTTTCTTGAATAATTTGCTCCATTACCACCACTAATAAAGTTTGAAAAATATAAATCAAATGCACTATCTACTGGTGTAACAGTTTTAACTCTAAATGAAACAGTAACCATTTCACCAAAGTAATCACTTAAATCATATGCGTAACTACTAGCACCTGATTTAGAATAAATATGCATTACTCCATCCTTATCTACTGTTTTAGGAATAGTGTAATATTGCATAGTTTCTATCCATTTTACTTCTGAATTTATATCTGCTATATTTGTTGATTTAGGTTCTTTTAATGATGAAACTAATTCTACGTTTCCACTTATTCCTTCTTGAGTATAATAAGTATATTTTTGTAATAAATATTTTGATTTATAGTTTATGTTATTATTTGTTTCATTATATTCATCTGCATAGAAATAAATATTATAAAATTCATTAATATTTAAGTTGTTATAAGTTATTCTTGTAACTTCTTCAGTGTTTTTTGGTACTTTTTTAGATTCTATAATAACATTATCTTTATCTCTTAATTCTACTCTTATATATTCAGAAAGAATTGTGTTATCTTCATCTTCTACACCTAAATCAAAGTCAATCATTGTTTCTGTTGTGAAACTATTTATTATATAAGCTTTGGCAGGTTTTTTATGAGTTTCTATTGATTCTAAACCATATAAACAATCTAAATTATAAACACTATCTCCTTGAGAAACATTTGATTTAATTACTATGTTATATTTAGTATTAGATTCTAAATTACTAAAGTACACAGTTAATTCTTCTTTATCTTTTAAAGCGTTTATTTGTGAACCAGTTACTTTTCTAGTAGAAACTATTTCATTTGTTTCTGGATCTACTAAATTAAATATTAAATCATCTAGTAATCTTATTAATATTTTATCTGTTTTTCTAAAGTTAATAGAGTATTTTAATGATGTGCTTGATGATGTTGTTTCGTCTTCTTTAACATTTAGATTTATATATCCTAAACTACTTATTGGTTTTGATGTGAAATCCATTGTAGCTAATTCAAAATCTTTTTTTACGCCTTGTCCATCATCAATATCAATATCAGCTGTTACTTTAATTGTATATATTTGATCTGGATTTAATTCTGTTAATTCTATTGTGTCACTTGTAATTAAACCTTGTGATGTAATTTTTCCTGAAGAAGAAACAACTGAATATTTGAAATTATTTAATTCAATATTATCTTCATTTTTGATTTTTAAAACTATACTTACTTTATCTACATCATTTGATTTTAATTTTAATGATATAGTTGGTTCTCTTTTACTTGTTCTTGTACTTCCAGTATTATTTGTAGCTTTTAGTATATTTCCATTTCTATCATAAAAGTTTATTACATAATCTATTTTAGAAGATGATGGTAAACTTTCACTTGTAGAAACAGTAGTATTTATTCCATTAATAATTGTATTTATTTGATTTGTAGTTAAATAATATTTAGTGTCATTTATTTCAATAGCCGCTTTTGATATTCCTCTTATAGCTTCTGAGTCATAATTATCTATTACATGAATATCTTTTACTTCTATCTTTTTAGGATAAATATTACCGTTTTTAAGTGATAAGTTAATTGGTGTTAAACTACTCATATCTTTAGTAGTATGTGTATTAGTATAGAAAGTAACTATTTTTTTAGTTTGCATATCTTCTGCTAGATATGTGTATTTACCAACTATTTGAAATGTTGTTTCTGGTACTAGACCATTAATACTTATATTTCCACTTGAATAAAAAGTTCTCTTTAAGTAAATTTTATTATCCATATAAACAGTAAATGTTGGAGCATTTGTTATAACTCCAGCTGGATCACTAATTGAAATATTTGATGTTAATGAATAAACATTTGAAGTAAAATCTTTTACTGTTACAGTTGGTTTTTCCCATTTAAATTCTTCTGGTTTTTTATTATCATCTGTATTTGTATTATTTTTATTATCATCTTCTTTAGGAGGTTTAACGTCTTCATGAGGTTTATCATCATCTTTAGGAATTTCTTTTGCTATATAAATTGTTCCTAAAGCTTCAAGAATAGATTCATAAGTATATTCATTATTATCATTTTCACTATAAAAAGTTAGTTTTGATTTATAATCTATATCTTTTATTTCTTTATAAGTAAATTCATCTTTGTTTCTTTCATAATAACTTATTTTATCTTTTTCAAAATAAATAAAACTATTTACTGGAATTTCATATTCATAAAGAGTTGTTTTAATTTTTAAATCATAAAGATTTATTAAATTACCATCACTATATGTTAAAAGAATATATTTTTCATTATCTATTTGTTCATTTCCATAAGTATCATATGATTTTCCATAAGAGAATATTTGATTTTTATATCCTAGTGTTCTTTCTAGTTTAATATCAAATAAGTTAATATTTTCATTATAATTTATTATAGAAATACCATTATTAATAAATAGTGGATAATTTATATTGATACTTGTTTTTTTATCATCTGTTAAATATTTGTTTAATGGTGTTTTATATACTACATCATTTTCTTTAACTTTTTCTATTTTAATGTCTGTTTTATCTTTTCTTTTACTTCCTAGTAAGATATTATCTATTTCACCAGAAATCATAAATCCATCAGCATCTATAGTAAATGTTTCTTCATATGTATCAAATAAATATAAAAATACTAACAAAAAAACTCCGATAATAGCTATAACTATTATAGGAAATGTTGATGAGGTAAATGTATTTTCGATTTTGTCACTTTTCTTTTCTTCAGTCTTTTTTTTTGCGCTTCTTTGATATTCTTTACCTGCGACTCTTGTAGGTATTTTTATTGGCTTTTTTTCGAAAAGTACATTACTATTAGCATTAGTTTCTGATTTATTACTACTAGCCATATCTTACCTTCCTAAATTATATATTTATTATAGCATATTAGTGATAAAACATAAAGAAAAAGCAACTTTTTAAAGTTACTTTTTTGATTCTTTATTTCCTTCATAAAGTGGTAAATTATCTGGTGACTTTATTAATAATCTATCTCCACTATCATATGTAAGTGTATCTGTACTTAAATTAACTTTATAATTATCTAAATATGCGATTACATCTCTTTGATGTTCATCTATTATAGTATAATTATCTTCTTTTTTATCATATATTTCTATTTCACTTTTATAGTTAACAATGATATAAGATAGTGGTGATAAAGTATATTCTTTTTCATCTATGTTTACTTTAGTTTCATATATAAAGAAATATAAGTTATCTCCATCATAAAGAAAAGATGGCTCTAAATAAATATTTTTATTTTTATAATTTAGATATGCTAGATCATCTTCAATTTTTATTTTTGAAAAATGATTTATTTTATAACTAGTAGTTTTAATTCTTGGTATTATTAACTGCATATTCTTTGCAAAGAAAACTTCATTATCATTATCTTTAAAATATATTGGACTATCTTCTATATTTTCTACTCCATCTTTAGTAGTTATTTTTGTTTCTTCACCATCATTTGTTATAGATACTTTTCCTTCATATTCTACTTTTACTCCAGAAAAATATTGATATAATTTATAATCTTTAAAAGTATAAACTTTTTGTTTTCTATAGAAAATAAATATCATAATTATAGCAAGTAATAAAATTATAAAAGCAGCAACAGATATAATAATTATTCTTAAATTCTTATCTTTTTTTCTTTGTTCATGAACATTATTAGCTGTTATTTCGACAGGTTTCATATTTTCAGGAATAATTGTTTCTGTTTGATTTTCTTTTACTTCTGGTTCTACATTTTCATTATTATTTTCTATCATACTATTTTCCTTTCTCTTTCTTTATGTAAAATTAATTCTATTTTTCTAATAGTAATAAATATTCCATAGAAAAGAATCATTGCCATAAATATTAAACTTAATATATATACTATTTTACTATAATATACTTCATTTAAATAGTTATAAATTAAACTAAATATTTTTAATGATGAAAGTGTTATTAATAAATAAAAAATATCAAATAATATAGTTCTTATATTAAGTGAAACTGAAGCAGATATTAATGTATTAGCTATAAGCATATATAATATAATATTATTAAAGTTTTTTATAAAGAAACATGAATATATTATAATCATTACATTAACTATAGAACAAGCTAATAATATAGTTTTTCTCACATTTAAATTTAAGAATATTGAATAGATATTCTCATTTAACTTTCTATATCTTTTTGTAGTGAAAAAAAGAATTAAAGAAATTAATATAATAGAAATACTACAAAATATATAATAACTATATATTGAACTTAGACTCTTAATCAACTTTCTTCACCTTTTTCTTTTATAATTAGATGAAAGATATTTCTACTAAGTGAATAAAATCCTTTAATATTCTCGTATTTTATATTCCTTTCTCCTTCAATAGAAATAGAGCCATCTAATTCACCTATTATAGGCCAATAATCTTTTAAAATTAATAAGTTATAATTATGACTTTTGACTCTAATTATTTTAACATTATTAATTTCTTCCATTTCTATTCCACTATCAAGAATGATAACTTTTAATTCTTTATTACTTTGCATTTTCTATCTTTCCTATAAATAAGAAACTACTTTCATCTACTTCATCATATACACCATTTAATATATTTTCTACATCATTTAGAGTATCTTCTATATTAACAAGTTGTCCCTTCATATTAGTGTATTGTTCTGCAACAAACATAGGTTGTGAAAAATAATTTCTAAGTTTTCTTGATCTATAAAATATTAACTTATCTTCTTCACTTAATTCTTCTATACCGAGTATTACTATAATTTCTTCTAATTCTTCGTATCTTGTTAAATATTTTAATGCTTTTTCTATTAAACCATAATGTCTTTCTCCAATATATTCTGGATCTGCTAGAATACTTGTTGTTTTAAATACGTTTATGGCTGGGTATATTCCTTTTTCTGCAACTGAACGATCTAATACTATTTGTCCATCTAAGTGTCCAGTTATAGTTTGAACAGCTTCATCATCATAATCATCTGCTGGGATATATATTGCTTGGAATGATGTTATTGATCCTTCTTTTGTAGAGTTAATTCTTTCTTCTACTTCACTTACATCAGATACCATAGTAGTAGGATATCCATTTTCTATTGGTGAACGTCCTAGTTCTGCAGATATTTCTGATTTAGCTTGAACAAAACGATATATATTATCAATAAATAATAATACATCTTGTTTCTTTTCATCTCTTAAATATTCAGCTAATGTTAAGCCACTATAAACAGCTTTGCTTCTTGATGTAGCATTATCTCCCATTTGTCCAAAAACTATAGACATTTTATCTAAAAGATTTGCTTCTTTCATTTCATCATATAGTTCTTTTCCTTCTCTACTTCTTTCTCCTACTCCAATAAATATAGAGTTAGATTGAAATTTCTTAAATACATTGTTGATAAGTTCTTTAATAATAACTGTTTTTCCTACTCCTGCTCCTCCTAGAAGACCTAGTTTTGAACCTTTTTGAATTGGAGCAAAGAAATCTATAACTTTAATACCTGTCCATAATATATCACTTTGAATATTTAATTCTTCTAATGATACATTTCTATCATATACACATCTTTTATGAGGAGTTTCTATTTTGTTATTATCAATAAGTTCTCCATAAGAATTAAATACTTTTCCTAATATTTGATCAGAATATTCTATAGACAATTTTTCTTTTGATGGGTATATTTGAACACCTTTTTTTAAATACATTACATTTTCAAATGGAATAGTTTTGGCAATATTTCCAGTAACTTCAACTACTTCAAATTTGAAAGTAGTATCATGATAATTAGCAGTTAATATATCACCTATAGCCACTTCACTTGGACGGTCTAGTATTATTTTAACATTTAAGTCTGATACTGAAATTATTGTTCCTACCATAGTTACTCCTCCATTTTTTTCATTCTTAATTTTCTATTATTTAATTCTACGATTTCTTTAAAAGATTTAGCTTTTATAGCTTTTCTTTCTTTTCTTTGATCGTCTTCTTCTTTTTCTTCTATTCTTTTTAATGAGTTATCTGTGAACTTTTGTCTTAATACATTTTCTGCAGCATAACTCCATGCTTTGGCTATTCTTATTTCCATTGTTACATATATTGAGATTAAGTTCCATATTATGTTATTTAAATCTCCTTCAATAACAAAGTCATCTAATTTACTAAATTCTTTCTTTTCTTCATCATCAAGAGCATCTCCACCTTCATAATCGAATGGAAGAATTGTTCTTTTTAATACTTCTTGTCTACTCATATTGAAGTAGTGATTATATATTATATTTACTTTAGAATATTTTCTTGCAAGTAGTCCATCTAGAACTACATCGAATATATCATTAAATCTTTCTTCAAAATTTTCATTACTTATAAATAATTTTTCATTTTCTACTTGAACTCTTATTCTTTTTCCAATGATAATTTTATCATTTTCTGCATCATCTGTTTTTAAGAAGTACATAACATCTGAGTTAAAGTTTGCACAGAAACCTAAATCACTTCCTAAATAAATATTAAGTTCTACTCCTTCATCATCTATATCTAATGAGACATGTTCTTGTTTAAATATTCTATTGTTAACTATAGAAGAAATAATATATTTTAATTCACGTTCATATCTAAAAGCATCATTTACTCTATCACGAGCATCTGTTACTCTAAGAAGTGCATGGAAATTCATAACTTTTACAGTATTTTTAACGCCCATATATTATTTCTCCTTCTAATTATTGTTGTGTGTTTTGATTATTTGTAGTATCTGTAGTACTTGGCATTTCTGTTACTGGAGCACTTGTTTCTGGTTGTGCTGGAACAGATTCTTGTACTGGTGCTTCTGGAGGTGGAGTTACTGGAACTTCCTGTGTAGGAGCACTTGGGGTAGCTTCAGGATTTAATATCGAACTATCTTGTTTTACTACATAACTAAATTCTTCGTTTTTCTGGTCTTCGTCCATATTTACATATGTTATACCTGAATCTGCTATATCAGTAGAACTATAAGATTTTTCACTAAAGTCAGATGGTCTTGCAAAATAATCTTTCTTAGTAAAGTCTTCTTTTGGTCCTTCTCTCTTAGGAGCATGTTCTACTAAGCTTTCATCTACTGCTGTAGATACTTTAATCTCTTTTATCTTTTCTGGTTTTTCATCAGATTCTATTCTCTTAGTTAATTCTATATCTTTAATTAATTCATCAACTACTTTTGAATCTCCAAGACCAGCTACATAACCGAAGTCAGCAATAAGTTTTTCTTGTGACATTGGAGAAAATTTTCTTTGATTTAAAAGTCCTAATAACTTTTGACCTTTAAATATCTTACTTTGTAATTCATCAGATAGTGATTCAACATTAACTAATTGATATACATCTGATGTTTCTAAATAAGAAAGAACTTCTCTTCTTACTACTGCTCCTACTTTTTTTACATCTGGACTTTGAACTGCTCCACCTAAACGTGAAACGCTAAGCCCGAAGTTGATTGCTGGTTTTTGACCTTTTTTAAATAGTTTTTCTGATAATACTATTTGTCCATCTGTTATTGATATAATGTTAGTAGAAATATAGTCTGTTATATCTCCACCTTTAGTTTGTACAGTTGGTAGTATTGTAATAGATGCTCCATTTTCATATTGACATCCTTTTTCTAAAAGTCTTGAATGTATATAGAATATATCAGCAGGATATGCATCTCTACCAGTATTCTTTTCGGCTATTAAAGCCATTTCACGACATGCATCAGCATGTGTTTTTAAGTCATCTATACAAACTAATACATCAAAACCTTCCATCATATATTCTTGAGCAATTGATAATGCTACATATGGTGTTAGCTTTATTAGAGGAACTGGATCATCATTAAACGCAGCTACTATAAGTGTATATGAATTTGTTTGTTTCTCTGTTAATTTTGTAAATACTCTTTTTACTTCTTTTTTAGTTTTACCTATTGCTACATATATACAAATAACATTTTTATTTTTTTGATTAGCAATAGTATCTAATAATATTTGTGTTTTTCCTGTTTTTTTATCTCCAATTATTAATTGTCTTTGACCTCTTCCTATTGGGAACATTAAGTCAATTGCAGCTATTCCAGTTTCTAATGGTCTATTAACTGGTGTTCTTTTCATGATTGGTATATAAGGTGATTCAATTGGAATTTGTTTACTATCATTAAACTTTTTACCTGACATCTTATCATTTCCAAATGGATCTATAATCATACCCATAGCATTCTTTGAATATGATGATTGTAGTGCTTCTCCACTAGCTGTAATTGGGTCATTTATTCTAATATCTCCATTGGTTTTAACTAGAGCTATGACTACTTTGTCTTCTTCTATTTTATCTACATATCCAATATTTGATTCATCTTTTATATAGACTTTTTCAAAAAAGAAGACATCTTCTAGACCAGTAGCTTCTATTATGTAATTGTTTATTTTAACTACTTTTCCAATGTGGTAAATATTGTTCTTTTTTACAATATCATCTATTTTTTTATCAATAATGTTGTCAATATTTCCATCCATAATATCACACTCTAATATTTAACCTTTCTAAATATTTTATATACTATAATCGTATACGACCCCTTTATATACAATTTTAAATCCCTCTGTTATTTTATCATCATAAATTGTTTTTATTTGATTATGTAAGTAATTATAATCTTTATTCTTTTCTCCAGTGTATACAAGTATTTCTGGATTAGTTTTTAGTATTAAATTATCAAGTTTATCTATAAATTTAACAATATTAAATCTTTTATTACCAAGTAAACTTTCTACAGTTTTATACTCATCACTACTTAATAATTCTTTCATAATTATTTTTTGTTCATTTGGTTGATAAGTCATTATTTTATACATAGTATCATAATTAAAATAACTTCTAATTTTTGTATACATTGTGTAATTCTTATCATCTTTAACACTTTTATTAATGAACTCTTTTAATATTGTTTCTGGATCAAAATCAAATCCTTCTTTTATTTTTTTATAGCCTGTTAGAATATTTCCATCTTCAAAGTCAGCATTTGTTGGTAAGTTTATATCACTTTCAACTGAAACTGTTTCATTTACTACATTGCTTTTTTCTAAATCTTCTAATTCTTGTTCTAATTTTATATATGATTTTTTCTTTTTTTCTATAGTTTGATTTAATTCTTCAATCTTTTTTTCTTTATCATCTATTAAATAATCATATTCTTGTAGTTTATCTACAAATAGATTTTTAATTAAAACATTTGCTCTTTTTGTAGTTGAAATAAATATGAATACTAATATTAGTAATAATCCAGCAACTATGCAAACAGCTATAACTATTTCACTCATGATTACCCAGTATATGGATTAAAGAATAATAACATGAAGCAAAATGCGAACATTAAAAGAATGAAAATAGCTAGTATAATCATTACCATCATTAATGAACTTACAATTTCATTTTTTACTTCTGGGTTTCTACCAACAGCTTCTGCTATTTTAGATCCTAGTATTCCTATTCCTAGACCAAATCCTGCTAATGAATAACCCATTATTGTTCCAATTGAATTCATTACAGATACAACAATTTCTTCCATAGTACACCTTCCCTATTCTAACATTAAAATTATAACATAATTGATGCTTATAATTCAACCTTAAAAAGAAAGAAAAAGATAAGTGTTTAGGTACTTATCTTTTTTGTTCTTCAGTTAATTCTTTGTATTTTTTGATAGAATAATTTATGTTATCTTGAAGTGGATTTAATATGGAAGATAATCTTTTAAATTTATCTAATTTCATATATATTCTACAATGTATCCAAAAAAACATTATCACTTAAATTATTTTCTTCAGTTAGTCTTCTCATATTACTATAAAATTCATCTAAAATACTATCCATTATTTGCTCCCATTGGCTGATATGTAAATTTCTTTTCAACATCTAAATCTACATTATTGCCATTATACTTAGCATTTGTTAATTTGATAGTGTACATGTCTGAATCAGTCATTTTTAATTTAGATTTAAAACCATTTTTAGATAATGCTTCTTTATAGTTAATATCTATACTATCGGTTACTTTATCATCTGAATATAGACTAATTGTTCCTGATTCGATTGCATAGTTTTCAGTCATTTTAAATGTGAATTCAGCATATCCTTTTGATATTCTATCTACTGTGATAGTCGCATCACATTTTGTTGTTCTAACATTTATAACATCTTCTAAATTATCAACTAATGTTTTCTTTTTATCTTCTTCTACTACTTCAATATATCCAAGAGTAATAGTATATTCACTTTTAGGTTCGAGATTAGTTATTCTATATTTTGTATCATATTTATCAAGTATTATTTTTTCAGTACCCATTTCACCTTTTTTAACACCAGTAACTAGTAAATAAACTGCTTGGTATTTTTCTTCAGGATCTGTAATTATATAAGAAACATCTATATATGTTGGATATGATATAGCTCCTCTTAAACTTACTCTTTTTACTATATTAGTCTTATTATTAACAATAATAATTTGACTTTTATTACTACTATTAGTACTTCCATTAATAACTGTTGTATTATTGTTATTAACTACATTTGTTCCTCCAACAGTTTTGTTATTTTTAACATATTGATTGAAATCATTTACTAATTTGTTATATGAGTTTAATAATTTTTTCATATCAACATCTTCTGTTTTTGGTTTGTCTGACTTTGGAATATATTCATTAGTACTGCCATTAATTAATTTTAAATCTATTTCTTGGCTACCAATTATTAATTTTTCATTAGCTACATCAAACTTATATTCTCCAAAATTTAATACTATTGGATTGATAGTTTTTAAGTTAATAGAGTCATTTAATATTGATGCATTTCCTTGTTTATCTATATAAACCATTAAATATTTTTTAGCAAATATAGTTTTTTCTGCATCATATATTTCATTTGATATTATTAAGTAAGTTCTATCTTTAAGTTTATAGAAATTATTTGTATTTAAATTGTTAATGTTAGTTTTATTATTATTTTCTACTATGTCTCCAACTGTTGATACTAAATAATTTGTTCCAAAGATATTTATTTCTTCTGTGGCTTTTTCATATACTACGCTTACTTTACCTAATTCATAAGACTTTCCATCTTGACTATTATAGAAATAATCACTACTCCAGTTAGTAGCTATTTGTCCTCCTAGAGATGTATCTATTAAATTAGTTTCTGAATCAAATATTACACTATTTGTAGAAATTGAATATACATCTCTAGTTTTATTACTGGACAATTTTATTGCATATATCATTAATGCTATTATTCCTATTACTATTATTGTAAAAAAGAAAAGATAAATTTTATTTTTATTACTTAGTTTTCTCATTATGCACCTCCATAGTAGTAATTAATTTCTTCTTGTGCAACTAAATTACTATTTGAATAGAAATTCATTGTTATAGTATACACATTTCCTGGTGCAAAATTTTCACTTTGAGTTAATTCCATTGTGTAATAATATAAATCTGTATTAGGTTCATATCTTGTTATGAAGTCTGTATTACCAGTTGCAAAGTATGATACACTAGTTGAACTTACTGTATAAGAAATCTTATCTATTGTTCCTAGTTTATAAGAGTCAGCAAATATGATATCTAATGCATATTGATTATTTGCATTTTTATTTGCTGTTACACTACCTAAGTTAACTGAATCACCAAATCTAATACTCTTAGTTTGATTTATATTAGTATAATCACTCTTCTTATTTTTATAGTCAGCATCTACCATTACCATAAAGATGTAAACATCATTTTCTTTAAGATTATATTCATCTTTAGAGAATGTAAATTTCTTATTAATACTGTTTGTAGATATATCATTTATTGTAGCTATTACATTATAGTTAGAATCCATCAATTTAACAGTATATAAATCATCTTTTACAACTTTACTTACATCATCAATACTAACTCTAAAATAAATAGTGTCACTTGTTTTTCCTGAAGAAATACCTATATATGGTTCTTCAAAATCATCTAGTGTGAATACAAAACTTGTTTTACCTAAATCTAATTCTTTAGTACCTTCATCATCAGTATAATGACCTATTGGACTAATATCTAGTCTATATTTCTTTCCATAAGCAAATCCTGCTTCATTTCCTGGAGTTGCATCTACTGTGAATGACATATTAGTAAAGAATGCTACTGAATTAGGTATTTCAACATTTACTTTTTGATATTCTCCATCTATTAATTCATATATTTCATAAGCTATATAATCATATCCTTGAATATTATCTAGAGTATAATCAAATTTTAATTTTTTATTTGTATATGAATCTTTTTGGAAATCTACTTTTATATTTTTAACACCTACATCTGATAAAGTATAGAATCTATAACTATATCCTGATATTTTATAGTCGTTATCATATAAATAATATTTTTCGTAACTTGATGTATTTACATTATATACATATGTATAGAATTGTACATAATAGTTTGTTTTGGGACTTAATCCAGTTATTGTTATTTTCTTATTAAAGTTTGTTACTGTATCACTAAGTGTTTTCATGAATTTAGCATTAACACCATTTTCATCTGTTGAGTATAAATCCATATATATTAAATTATCTTTAATATTAATACTATCTAATACAGAAATTTTAGGACTAATTTCAGCTGTATTTAATAGAGCTAAGATATTTAATTTATTACTTCCTGTTAACATTTTAATACTAGGTATAATTAGGTCATATTTAGTAATATTTGAGTCTGAATTTAATTTTTGAGCAGTTAATTCTTTTAGAACAATATTTCCATTTGAATAAACTACACCAGTTTCATCTATAGATACATTTAAATCTAATGATTTATTACTTTTATTTGTTATTTTTAATAAGTAATTTTTAGTATCAAAATCAGTTTCAAATTCACTGCCACTTATAATAGAGTTTTGAGCTAATTTGTTATCATCACCTATATAGAAATAGTTTGCTCCAGCAGAGATTGATCCTTTTTGAATAGCTTTAAATGCTGAAGGGACATCAAATCCAGTGTTACCTGTATCAATATAAATTGTTACTTCTGTTTTAAATTCTACTGATAGATATTCTGCTATATCAAATAAATCTATATTAATGTTTCCACTATCAAATGTTAAATTTGTTAATGTTTTTTCTCCAATTCTTGTAGCATCTGCACTTGATGTTGGAATTATTTTAACATCAGCTGAAACAATTAAATCAGTGATATCTGTTTTATCATAATAGTCATCAATACTTACTATTAATTTATTTGAGTCTATTTCTGTTGAATATGTTATATTTAATGAACCATTAATTCCATAGAAATATTGTGATGTTAAATTTTCATATGTAATATTTTCACCTTTTATTAATTGTTCTTGTTTTTTAATTGTATAGAATTGTTTTGCAGTTAGTTTAGTTAATGTAATTGCTTGATAATCATCTGAAACACTAATATCAGCATTTGAACTTGGATTTACTGAGTTTCCTACAAAGCTATATAATTTATTATTGGCTAAACTACTATCAACATCTACATATTTATATTTCCATGTTGCTGTATTACTTGTTGAAGTTGATGGGTATACTTGGAATTTAGAACTTTCTTTGTTTGCTACTAGTTCTTTTGATCTTAAAACCATATTTTCATCAACTATTGTTGGATATACTCCATCTTCTGTTCCATCTCCATCAATATCTAAATACACTTCATAAGAGAATCTATATTTATTTCCTCTTCTTAACATATCAGTATCATCTACATTATTTGGAGTACCATATCCTATTTCAAATAACTCTGGATTTACTAATCCTTCTTCGTTAAATGTTACTACTCTATCAAGATTATCTAATTTTACATATTCTTTTGTAGTAGGATCATATTTCCAAACATGATATACAAGTCTAGTAGCATTTCCTGATTCGTTTAAGTAATCTGTTACTAAGTTATATCCAACTATTGTGTTAGGTTCTAAATTATTATCATATTCTAATCCAAATACTTCAGCATTTTTATTTAATACTTTTGTTACAATAATTGCATTATCTGGATCAGTTGGTGTATCTGGAATATAACTATTTATTGGGAATGTATATTCATCATTTATAATAGTTATTTCATTTTTATAATCAGTATAGTCATAAACATTACTTACTTTTAAAGTATATGTTTTTTGTGTATAGTCTGAGTTTTTACTATCAAAGTATGTTGGATTTAGTGTAGTTGATTGATCATAGAATAATTCTTTGATTGTACTTTTATAATCATCTTCATTTAAATCTACTACTTTTTTAGCAACTTCTTTTGTACCAGATGTTCCAGTTCCTTGATATAAAGTTAATGTCATTTCACTTATTGTACTTGCTTCAAGTGATGCTTCTCCTTCACTTGGATTTGTTAAAATCATGTTAATTCCAAATGCTGTTAAATAATCATTACTAAGTGAATAATTTGCTATTAAATTCTTTGGTTTTTCTGTTTGAACAAATACACTTCCTATATACATTTCATCTACTTGTTCATTATCATCTTGCATATTTACATCTGCAAATACTTCGAATGTATAAGTTTCATTTGCTCTTAAATTATTAATATTAATTGGAATAGAATCAGAATCAGTAGAAGCTGTTATTGTTCTTGATGAGTGAATTCCTAAAGAGTTTTTATAAACTACTTTAAAGTTATCACTTACTATTGCTCCTGATGGATCATCTACTATTATAGTTCCATTTATTTGTTCCCATGTAACATTTGTTTTTTCCCATCTTACTGTTGGAAACTCTACTCCATCTAGTTGCATTGTTGTTCCAAGATCTTTTGTATACTCAACTATTTTTTCATTATCATTAAATTCTAAAACTAATTTATAAGTATATGCGGTACCTCTATTTAATTTTATATCATCTACTTTAACTTTTACTATATCTGTATTGTCAGATGTAATTTCCAAAATAGGATCATCTTTTTCTAAATCACTTCTTGCATCATATATTTCATATCTGTATTTTTCAATACCATAATCACTATCATTAACACCAGTAGCTTTTAAGTTAAATGTTTGATTTCTTTTATCTATTTCATATTCTAACTTTTCTATTGTAGGTGCTTGTTTTAAAGTTTTAAATGAAGCTCTTTCTGAGTATCCATTACTTACAACTAAACCATCTACTAGTATTTCACTCATTATAACACTATAAGTACTATTACTATCTAAACCAGTAAATACTACTTCTTGAATGCTTTCATCACTAAGATTTACTGCTTGATAATCTAATTTTTCACCTTTAGAATTGTAAATTGTAATTGTTACAGATGATACTTTTGAATAGTTATCTTTTGATACTTTAATTCCTAATGATTCATTAGTTGCATAACTCTTAGTGAATGATACTCCTAATGCTTGACTTCTAAATATTTTTGATAAGAATGTTTTATTATATTCTATTCCTTCAATTTCATAATCTGCTTTACAATAAATTGTGTATTCAGTATTAGGACTAAGATTTCCAACAGAAAGTAAAATATTTGTATCTCCCATAGCAGCTTCTTGTTCATAAACTACTTTTGATGTTGAGTTTTCTACTACTGTTACACTTGTAGCTGATGTTAAAATATTATCTTCATCTGTTATTTCTATTTTTGCATCTAATTTTATTGGTGTTAATACCATTTCTGTTACTTTAAATGTAGGTTGTGCTATTTTCTTTAATGGGTCTTCCTCTTCTTCTGTAGGTTCTTGAGTAGAGTTATTGTCATCATTTTGATTATTATCATCTACTACTGTATTTCCACCAGTTGAGCCTCCATTTGTTCCTCCACCTGTAGTACCACCATTATTAATATCTGCATTTGGTTTATTAATATCAGGTAATTTTTCTACAGTATCATCAACAATAATATCAATATTACCATCATTATCAATTACTAAATTACTTAATGTAATATATTCTTCATTCTTTTTAGATATAGTTTTCTTATTTAAATCAATAGTATTATCTCCAACTATGATTTTAGTTCCTTTAGCAATTGTTTTATATGATTTAGTATTATTATATATTTTAATTACTGAACCATCTACATATTCAAAATAAACATAATTACCAAAATCAATTATTTCTTCTGTTACTAGTGTTGCTCTAACATTATCTCCAATTAAAAGATATTTATTATCATTTATTCTTATTAACATATTATTAAATGATATTTTTTCATCTGATTGAGTGTTAATTGTTAATTTATCACTTTCTGTTTTGATAATTGTATTCTTATAAATATTATAGTAGAAAATAATTTTACTATCTATTGTTGATAAATCTAATCCTACAACATTTTTAAGTGGCATATATGATTTATTTGCATAGTGAATAAATGTAGATTCGTCTATTGCTACATTACCATCTGTTGATGTGAAAGTAATATTATTTTTAAGTTTTTTATAGCTATAATCTGTTCCATTTGTGAAACTATAGCTTGCTGGTTTAGTATCTTTATTATCAGAATATAAAGCATATCCATCACTAGAAAAACTATGAGTTTCTGTACTCATACTATTAACTACATATATTACTCCAAAAACTGAAAGCCCTACAGCAATTAATACAAATAAATAAAATATCCATTTATTCTTCATATATATTCACCCATATTATCAAATTATTCAATAGTATTATATCATTTATTTAATTGATTTTAAATCTTTTTTATAATTTTATCCAAATAAAAAGACGTTTTGTACGTCTATTATTTTTTATCTTCTAAATAATCTACTTTTACTTCTTTATCTATTTCTTCATTTATACTTTTTTCATCTATAATAATATCATAATCTTCTTCACTATTAGTGACTGGTATTCTTATTTTAGCATCTCCGACTATTTCTATTCCCAATTCTTTAGAAATAGTATATTTGATTGTTCTATCTTCGTTACCAACATCTATACAAGTTGGATTTTTTAAACTTCTAATTATAATTTCAGAGTCATCACTAACTTCAGTGTTATCTTTAACTTTTACTTTGACTTTTTCTTCATAGAACATTTTTTTACTTATCACATCTGTTTTTGTATTATTATCATAACTATACCAAATATTTATATCATAACTTCCATTTATTTTGATATAATCATCTTCTTTTGTACCTTTTAAATTATGATTTATTACCCAACAGCCTAGAACATTATCAACTTCTTTTTCTGCTTCTACTTCATAGTCATTTTTAAATGTTTTTTTACCCTTTCCAATTATAGCTTTTGTTACTATTTCTTTATAATTATTAAACATGATATTAGCCCTCCTATAAATAGAATATGCAATCCAATAAAAAAAGAGATAACTATTTTTTTAAATTATTGTCTCTTGCGAATTCTTTTGCATAATTATATATTCTATCTTTTGAAGGGTTATCTCTTTTTAACTCTTTATATCCTAAAAATTCATATGCATAGTTTTCATCTATTAAAAGCATTAATGATGTATCATAAATAACACCATCTTTTAACATCCATGTATGTTTACCTTTTTCATCAGAATTTTTAGTATTTTCTAAAAAACCTACATCCCCACCGCAAATTAATATATGATCAAATGAATAACTAAATTGTTTTGTTACAGTTGTACATCCACCTATATTAAATCCTGTGGCAAATATATCTTCAAAACTATTAATTACCCTAATATTTTGAGCATCTATTAAATTCCACACATCTTCACTAAAACCATGTATTTTTCCTAATTTTATTCCATTATCTATTGACCTTTTAAACTCATTATTTGTAGTATAAAGTTCTCTTAATAAATCAAAACATTTATAATCTTTTCTTTTTTCATCAATTAATAAATCTAACATTTTGTTCACCATAAAAAATATATCATAATATATAAAAAAAGCAAATTCTTTTTTTATGAATTTGCTTTAATAACTATTTATTCAACACAATTTCCTTTTGGAACTTGTTGTGTAATACAGTGGATATTTCCACCACCTAATAATATTTCACGTGCATAAACAGTTTCAATCTTACGATCTGGATATAATGCTTGTAATGTTTTAACTGCTAATTCATCATTAGGATCGTTAAATGTTGGCATAATAATTGCTCCATTACAAGTATAATAGTTTACATAACTTGCTGCTAATCTATCACCTTTTTGACGAGGTAATGTTCCATCTACAGCATCTACTCCTAAACTTTCTTCTTTAGTAATTAGAATTGGTTTTGGTACGTATAATTTATGAATTTCTAACTTACGACCTTTAGCATCTGTTTCATTTGATAAATAATCATAAGCTTCTTTTGAAATAGCATATTGTGGATCTTTTTTATTATCAGTCCATGCTAATACTACTACTCCTGGACGAACAAAATTACAAATGTTATCTACATGACCATTAGTTTCATCTAGATAAATTCCTCTTGGAATCCATAAAACTTTTTTACAATTTAAGTATTCACAAAGAGTTTTTTCAATTTGTTTTTTAGTCATGCTACTGTTTCTGCCTTCTGATAGAAGACATTCTTCAGTAACCATACAAGTTCCTTCACCATCAACATGAATAGAACCACCTTCTAAAATGAAATCATCTAATCTATATCTAGATACTCTTTCAATTTCACACATTTTAGAAGCAATTTTGTCATCTTGATCCCATGGGAAATATAAACCATCAACTAGTCCTCCCCATGCATTAAATGACCAATCAATTCCACGCATAGCACCTTTGTCATTTACTACAAAAGTTGCTCCACAGTCACGAATCCATGAGTCATCATTACTCATTTCAACAACACGAATGTTATTTCCACTTGCTAAATGAAGAACATTACTATATTGATTTCTTGAAACAACTACAGTGATTGGTTCATATTTAGCAATCTTTTTAATAACTTCTAAAAAAACTTTTTGAGCTGGTTTTCCACCTAATCTCCAGTTATCAGGACGTTCTGGCCAAATGATATATGTTCCTCTATGAGGTTCAAATTCACCAGGCATTCTAAATCCATCTTTTTTAGGAGTTGAATCTAATCTTTTCATACCCTTTTCTCCTTTTTATATTTTTATTTTTTATCTTCTTTAATTCTTGAAACTAATATTTCTTCAATTATGAATGAAACAACTACACCTACGATTAATGGTAAGTTACCTTTAATAGATTCTGGTGTAAAATCTACAAATAATGTAAATACAATAGCTAGAACAAGTAATATAAATGGAACATAAGTAATTACGTTAGCCATAAAATCACTTTTAACTGCTGTAAATACTCTTTTTGTTTTATTAGTTTTTCTTAATCTTGCATAAGCTAAGAATAATGGAACATAACTAATTAGTAATGTAACTAAACTTAAACTAAAGAATGTCCAGAATAAGTTGTTTGCAGCTTCACTTCCATAAACTGATAGGATAACTCCTGCGATTACTAATATTATTGCTACGATACCACATACCCAAACAGATCCAGTAGCAACACCTTCTTTGTTTGCTTTTTTAAATACAGCTGGTAGTCCACCATCATCTGCTGAATATTTAGCAACACTATGAACACCGAATGACCATGATGCAATATTTACAATCATAGTATAGATGAACATAAGACCTACAGCGATAACTATAATTCTTATAATATTATCACTTACGCCTAAACTAGTTAGAAGTATTGCAAAACTTTCTGTTAATCCAGCAGCTTCTGCATCTTCAACTGGCATTGCAATGTTAATTCCTGTAGCTGGTAAAATATAGAAGATAGCCATTAAAGCTCCACCTATAATTAAAGCTTTTGGAATTTCTTTTTTAGGATTTTCCATATCATCTACAAATGTGGCAACAACTTCTAATCCTAAAACATTAAATATAATTATTGAAATAAATCCTATTCCAGCTAAGTCTAAGCTTGGGAATAAGTCTGCAACACTTTGTACTGGGTTAGCACTTTCTCCAGTTTTAATATATACATAGATACCTAAAACTCCAAGTCCTAACATAAATAGTATTTTGAAGAATGCTCCACAGTTTACTAACCATTTATTTTCTCCAATTCTATTTGTACTTAGTAATGTTACTAATAATGTATATCCTAGTTGAAATGCTAATAGAGCCCATAAACTTAACTCTACTTCAAATACTCCAGCAATAACATCTGTTACTGCTACTGCAAGTGATGCAATCCATAATGGAAAGTTAATCCAATAATTCCATGCAACTCTTCCAGCCCATTTTTTACCAAAAGCCATTTTTACCCAGTCATACATACCACCTTCACTTGGGAAAGTTGTACCTAATTCTGAACAAATAAGTCCATATGGTAATACAAATGCAATAATTAAGAAAATCCACCAAAAATATTGTGAGTTTCCAATTGCAGCGGTTGGCATTACACTTTCAGCAACTAATGTAATACATATTGTTGCTAATATGGCATCGACCAATTTAAATTTTTTCTTTTTCTTTTCCATGTTTTATAATTCCTTACTTTTCTAAAAACTTATTACACTTTTCACGTGTTTCGTCTTCAACACCCATAAAATATACTAATAATGCTCTCATAGCTGTTAGCCTATTTTCAGCTTCATCGAAACAGATAGAATATTCTTCTGAGTCCATTACTTCATCAGTTACTTCTTCTCCTCTAGTAGCTGGTAAGCAATGCATAAATTTTACATTAGGACTAGCTTTTTTTAGCATATCCATATTAACTTGGTATTTAGGATAGAAAATTTTCTTTCTTTCTTCTTCAGGTAATTCACTTTCATATAATCCATACCATACATCTGTATAAATAAAGTCAGCATCTTTAATTGCAGCTTCTTCATCTTCAGTAACTAGGAATGAACCACCGGATTTTTTACAATTTTCTTCACATATTTTTCTTATGTCATCATTTAATTGGAAACCTTTAGGTCCATAATGTACGAAGTGTCCACCTAAGTGAGTAGTAATCATTCCTAGAGAAGCACATACTTGAGTAGCATCTCCGACAAAAACTATTTTTAAATCTTCAAACTTTTTACCTTTTGGCATATGTTCAAAAATTGTAGTGATATCACCTAGTTCTTGAGTTGGATGATTATAGTCACTCATACCATTTAACACTGGAACTGTAGCATACTTAGCTAATTCTACTATATTCTTATGGCTAATAACACGAGCCATCATTATATCTACTAATCTTGATAATACAATTGATGTATCTTTTAAACTTTCATGTCCGCCTAATTGGATTTGACCTGGTGCTAAATATTGTGCGTGTCCACCTAATTGAGTCATGGCAGTTTCAAAAGAAACACGAGTTCTAGTAGATTTTTGTTCAAAAATCATTCCTAGAGTCTTTTGATATAAGACATTCAAATGTCCACCAGATTTAATAGTTTTCTTAATTAATAGTCCTAAATCAACTAAATTAAGCATTTCCTCCTTAGTAAAATCTTGTGTATCAATATAGTGTCTAACTGTCATAAATTCCTCCTTTCCTATTATAGATAAATTGTAACATTTTTTTATTCAAATTACAATTTACATTTTACTTTATACTTGCCCAAATTTGATCATATAGTTTTACTTTTTCACCAATATTTTTAACCATATAACTATTTTTTAATATTTCTTTAGAAAAATTAGATGATGTATTTGATATATAACTACTTGGAAGTATATTGTCTGCTTTGGCATTTACATTTTTATAAGGATAACCTTCTATGATTTTTGCCATAACATCTTCTCTTAATAAATAATCAATAAATTTATAAGCATTTTCTTGATTTTTAGATCCTTTTAAAATTGCATAATTATCTATACTAAGCATAGTTCCTTCTCTTGGATATCTTACTTCTATAGAACTATTTTCATTCATTGCGATAGCTATTTCTGCATTCCATATAACACCTATATCTACTTCTTTTGATATTAAGAACATTTTAGGACTGTCACTATCAAAAGCTTTGATATTTGGTTTTAATTTAAGAAGCCATTCTTCTGCTTCTTTTAGTTTATTTGTATCTGTTTCATTAGGGTCATAACCTAAAGCTAATAAAGCTATTCCGATTACTATTCTTTGATCATCTAACATAACTATATTATTTTTATATTTTTCATTTAATAAATCGTTATATGAATCTATATTTTCTATTATATGATCTCTATTTTTAGCTATAAAAACAGATGCTACTAAAAATGGAAGTGAATATTCATTATCTTCATCATATTCTAAATTTAAATATTCTTCTTTTATATTTTTATAATTAGTTAATTTAGTTTTATCTAGTGTTTCTAAATAACCTTTTTCTTTCATTAATTCAATCATATAATCACTTGGAAATACTACATCATATGTACCTTTTTTAGAAGCAGATATTTTTGCTAATAATTCTTCATTTGATGAGTAAGTTCCATAATTAACTTTTATATTTGTTTCTTTTTCAAAATCTTTTATGACTTCATCTGGTATATATGATGACCAGTTTAGAACATTTAAAACATTTGTATTTTGTTTTTGACATCCAGTGAATGTTAATAATATCAATATAATTAAAATTGCTTTTTTCATTGATTATATTTCACCTGCCTTTTATAATTAATTAGAATATAAATACTAATTATTATCAAAATAAATATAATCATTAAAGTTGCTAATGCATTTACATCTGGTTTTACACCTGACTTGATAATTGAGTATAAATATAATGGTAAAGTATTACTTCCTGGTCCAGATGTAAAATAACTAATAACTACATCATCAAATGAAAGAGTTAATGCTAAAAGTGCTCCTGATGAAATTCCACTTTTTATAGATGGAAGTATAACATAAAACATTGTTTTCAGATTACTTGCTCCGAGGTCACTAGCTGCATCATATAGATGATTATCTAACATATCTAGTGATGACTTTACACTTACTACTACAAATGGTATAGAGAATGCTATATGTGATAATATTATTGTCCATAAACCAAGATTTAATCTAAAGAATGAGTATGTTGATAATAAAGCTATTCCAAGAACTATTTCTGGTATTACTATTGGAACATATAAACATTTCATAACTAATTTTTTTAATGGAAAATTATATCTATTTAATGCTATTGCTGATAATGTTCCTATTATAGTTGAAACTAATGTACTTATAAAAGCAACAAATAAAGTACTTTTTAAAGCATCTAATAGTGAATCATTAGTAAATAATTCTTTATACCAGTCTAATGTAAAACCTTCAAATACTATATTTAAACTTGATGTATTAAACGAAAATAATATTATTACTAGTATTGGTAAAAACAGAAATAAGAAAACTAGAAATATATATATATTTTTTAAGAAATCTCTTTTTTTCATTACATACCTCCTAAGTCATCCATATTTCCACCTAGATGTTTATATATTTTTACAAGTATATATGAAACTATTAGCATTGCTATAGATATAGATGCTCCGAAAGGCCAATTTCTTGCTGTTAAGAATTGATTTTTAATTAAGTTTCCTAATATCATTAATTTACCACCACCTAGTAAATCTGATATGAAAAAATATCCTAGGCAAGGAATAAATACCATAATAATTCCATTAAATAGTCCTGTTTTAGTGTATGGAATAATTATTTCAAAAAATGTTTTTATTTTACTTGCTCCTAGGTCACTAGCTGCATCTATTACTTTAGGATTTATTTTTTCCATTGAACTATATAAAGGTAAAATCATAAATGGTAATAGTGTATAAACCATACCAATAATTATACTAAAGTTATTATACATTAAATTAAATGGTGTTTTAATTAAGCCTAGTGATAAAAGTGTTTCATTTATTAAACCATATTTTCTTAATAATATAATCCATCCATATGTTCTAATAAGTGAATTTGTTAGAAAAGGTATCATAACTAAAGTTATTAAAACGTTTTTTATATACCCTTTCTTTTGAGAAATAAAATATGTAAAAGGATAACTTATCAAAATACAAATAAATGTTGATATGGTTGCGATTATAAAAGATTTCAAAAAGACTTTAACATATACTATATTAAAGATTTCTATATAATTATTTATATTAAATGTATAAATAATTCCTCCATATGAATCACTTTTCATAAAGCTTATGAAGAATATATATATTAATGGTAGTATTATAAGTAATAATGAATATGCGATTATTGGAAACAATAATAAATATTTAAGTCTATCTTTTTTCATTATTTATTGTCCTTTAAAACTACCATATCATACATATCAAAATATATTTTAGTTTGTTCATTTTTAGTTATGTTTTCTGGTATGGTTTTGCATAATATACTTAATTCTTTATTATTATATTCAACTAATATTTTTGTATTTGAACCGTCATATACGTATTCTTTTACTCTTACATCTAATGAATTATCTTTTTTATCATTAAAATATATATCTTCTGGTCTAACTATTATTTTTACTTTGTCGTTTAGATTATAATCAGTTTTATCGTATTTGATAATATCATCATTTTCTAATTTGATTTCTATTTTATTATCTTGTACTTTAATAACTTCACCATTAAATATATTTGATTCACCAATAAAGTCTGCTACATAAAGACTTGCTGGTTCTTCATATATTTTTTTAGGAGTATCTACTTGTTCAATTTTTCCTTTATGCAATAAAACTATTCTATCACTCATTGTTAGTGCTTCATCTTGATTATGTGTTACGAAAATAAATGTTATACCTAGTCTTTTTTGTAATCTTTTTAATTCTAGTTGCATTGCTTTTTTAAGTTTTAAATCTAATGCTGATAGTGGTTCGTCTAAAAGTAAGACTTTAGGTTTATTTATAAGTGCTCTTGCTATTGCAACTCTTTGTTGTTCTCCACCTGATAAGTCACTTGGCATTTTCTTTTCATATCCTTCTAAGTGAACTAGTTTTAACATTTTATTAACTTCTTTTGCTATTTTATCCTTAGGATACTTTTTCATTTTCAAACCAAAACCAATGTTTTTTTCAACATTCATAGTTGAGAATAATGCATAGTTTTGAAAAATTGTATTAACTTCTCTTTTTGTAGGATCTAATGATGTAACATCTTTTCCTTCTATATATATTTTTCCACCATGATTCATGTCCATTCCAGAAATAGCTCTTAATATAGTTGTTTTACCACTACCACTACTTCCTAAAAGAGTTACAAATTCTCCTTCATAAACTTCTAAATCAAAATCTTTTATAATTTTTTTGCCATCATATGACTTTGAGTAATCTTCTATTTTTAATATAACTTTATTATCCATAAACATACTCCTATTATTGAAATAATAATAGCATAAAACATGTTGTTTTACAATTTTAAATTTGAGTTTTTTTGCAAAATAAAAGAATGGTTAAAGACCATTCATTTTATGTTATTAGTTTAATTTTTTTCTAACTATAATAGAACCTACTAATGAAATTAAACTGATTAATAATGTATATTCTAATGCATTATTAGTTTCTACTCCAGTAGCTGGGAAATTTGGATCGATTGGTTCATCATTTCCACCTGTTCCACCTACAAATTCATAAACATATACAACTTCAATAGTTCCATCTATATATTTACCAGTTTCATTTCCTTTGATTTCTACTAATTTGTAGTATTCAAATTCTTTTTGTTCTGTTTTATAATCAGTACCAACTTTTTCTGTTGATTTTTCATCTGGTGATAATGTTTCATTAAATATAGTTATATATCTAACAATTAAATCGCCTTTTATATCTTCATAAATATATGTTTCTTTAGTAACATCTAAAGCATATTTTTCTTCAGTTAATTCTTTATCTGCTGTTAATGATAATGTATAAGTATCTTCTAATACTTCTTTTTCACCTTCAGCAGTTAAAACATAGTCATATCCTTTAGCAGTTTTATATGTATCAACATAATATATTTCAGCTGTTTCAGTTTTAGAAACTGTTCCTACTACTTGATATTTAGTAACTAATTTAGTATCAATTATTACTCTATTTTCAATAATAGTTACTGATTCGAATTCTAAATCAAATCCTTTCGTACTACCAGTACCACGGCATACATTTTGTTTTTCACTTAAGTATCCTTCTACTTCAAATGGTAATGTTGTATTACCAAATGTAATTGTACCAGTTATTTTAACTAATGATTTGTTAGTTACGTCTAATCCATGTCTTGTTTTTGAAGCGTATTCTGTATCGTTACGATTTGGATCACGAGTTAAATTCATTGCAATATTTTTTCCAGCAATAGTAACAGTTGAAATTGTCATTCTACCAGTTACAGTTGATTCTTTACCTTCAGAATCAATTTTTTTGAATCTAGATAATAAACTTACATCAAAGTGTCCATAGCTAAATGCAGTTGAATCAGAAGCTCCTGGATTAACAACTACTTCGTCTCCCCAAATTGATTCTTCAAAACTTACTAATTTAACTTCTAAATCACCTGTGTCATAACCTTGTTTCTTTAAATCAGCAATATAATCTTCAGCTTCTTTTCTTGTATTAAATTGTGCTGATTTTACATTTTGTGTGATAATAGTACTTTTTGCAGCTTTTCTAATTTTACCACTTATGATAAATTCATCATCTTCACTATTAATATTTTTAATAGCTTCTATTGCATCTCTTTCAGTATCATAAGAAGTACTACCTTTTTCGAATAAAGTTTCAGGTCCATTTTTATTTGGATTATAAACTTTTTCAATTGTGCTTGATACTTTGCTTGCATCTAAATTATTATCTTTAATAAATTTAGATAATGCTTCTTCAGCTTCTTCTCTTGTTCCAAAAACTTGATTTATTTCTACAGTTTCTGAATGAGAATTTTGGAATATACTTTTACTTCTAATAGTAAATCCTTGTTTAACTAAATCATTTGCATATGATTCAGCAGCTTCTTTAGAAGTAAATACTTCCTTTACTTCTATTTTTACATACTCACCAGTGCCTACTAAGTATGAACGAATTGTTGCAGTGATTTTGAATTCTGTTTCATCGCCATCACTTGCTTCTAATTCTTCTTTCTTTGCTTCTGCTTCTGCTTTTGTTAAATCTTTAAATGCGTCTTTAATAGTATCAACTTTAGTATCAACTAATCTTCTTGTTTCATCAGCATTTACAAATAAAACATTAGTAAAAACTAAACCAAATGTAAGAAAAATTGCGGCAATCTTTCTCTTAATCATTTAATCCTCCCCCTGATTTAGAAAATAACTTTTCTAATTGAGTCAGTATTATAACTGAAAAACAAATTTTTGTCAAGTTTTTTCACCTCATTTGTATTTTATTCATATAAAAAGATATAATTCCCATTTTTTACCAACAAATAACGACAAAAATTTAATTTTGTATTTTTTAGAAATTAAAGTTAATACTAATTGTATGAATATAATTGATACACTAAAAAACTCTAAATCACATATGATAGATCTTCAATTGAAGGAAGTTTCTTTTGGACTTGGTAAAATATATATTGCGAATATTCAAACTGTTTCTTCTTCTGAATTAAGTAATCATTATATTTTAGATTATATTGCTAAGAGAAGTTTAATTAAAAATGACATATTATCATTAAAAAGTGATATTAAGAATTATATTCCATCTATTAGCTTTATTGAAATTAAGGAAGATGAAGTATATGATTATTTATTTGAAGGATTTACTGTATTAATATACAAAAGTGAAATAATTGCATTTGAAACTAAAGCTTCACTAGATCGTTCTATTAGCGAACCATCTAGTGAGCCTACTATTAAAGGACCTAAAGATTCATTTAATGAAAACTATAATACTAATATTGGTCTAATAAGAAAAAGAATTAAAGATAAAAATTTATATTTAAATGAGTTTATTTTAGGTGACAAAACTAAAACTAGAATATGTGTTATGTATATGAATGATATTGTTGATAAAGAACTTTTAAATTATACATTAGAAAAAATAAGTGAAATAAAATCTGATAAAATACTTGATACATATTATATAAAAGACTTACTTAGAAATGAAAATAAAACAGTTTTTCCAACTATTAAATCTACTGAAAAACCTGATTCTATAGCTAAATGTTTAACTGAAGGAAGAATATGTATATTATCAGAAAACTCTAATAGTGTATTAATAATACCTACTTTTTTCTTTGATTATTTTTTTTATGATGAAGATAATTATCAAAAGAAATTTTTTGTTTCATTTGTTAAAGTTATTAGAATATTAGCAATATTTATAACTATTTTTGCTCCTGGAATATATTTGTCTTTAATTACTTATGATCAGCAAATGCTTCCTACTAGTTTACTTATTAACTTTTCTATTCAAAGAGCAAGTGTGCCTTTTCCAGCTGCTATAGAAGCTCTACTCTTAATATCAACATTTGAAATATTATATGAAGGTGATGCATTAACTCCATCATCAAGAGGTACGTCACTATCAATTTTAGGTGCTCTTGTATTAGGTGACGCTGCTGTTAGTGCTGGAATAGTTTCACCTATCATGGTTATAGTCGTAGCGATTACTGCTATAAGTTCTATATTTTTTGTTTATTATGACTTTCAATCTTTTATTAGATCTTATAGATATTTATTAATGATACTATCTAGTATATTTGGAATAATAGGTATTTTATTTGGTTTTATATATGTAATTACTAACTTATGTAATGTTAAATCTTTTGATAAACCATTTATGTTTCCAATTGCTCCTGTTATTAAAAAAAGTAATAAAGCTCTTATTAGAAAAGGACTTAAAATACAAAATACAAATAAAGGTGAATCATGAAAAAGATAATTATAATTTTAATGTGTTTAACTATGTTATGTGGATGTAGTGATTATGCTGAAATTAATGATATGGTAATTGTTAGTGGAATAATAATAGATTATAAAGATAATATGTTCACAATTAATACAGAAACTATTGTAAATGATAAAGAAAGTAGAATTGAAACATATGAAACCACTTCACCTAGCATACAAGAAGGATTATCTAAAATATCAGAAATGTCTAATAAAAAGTTATTTTTACCTCATTTAAAATCTTTAATATTAACTAAAGATGCAATAAAGAGTGATGTTAATTATTATGAATATTTTTTAAGAGATCCTAAATCTAAAATGAATTTTAATATTTATGTAATAGATTCAAGTATTAAAGATGAACTATTCAAAATCAATGATAAAGATGGAGTGTCAATGTATTTAGAAAAGATGATAGATTTCAATAAAAAAGTTTTTTCTAGTTCTCACTCTCTTACATTTTTAGAACTCATGTATAAAAGATACGAAAGAGGAATTGATCAAATATATCCAGAAATAGATATAAAAGAAAATGATGATAAAAAAACAATATATTTAAAAGATTTGTTAGTTTTTGATGATGAAAATAATGAAGTGATTTTAGGACAAAATGAATCTATTTATTATAATTTAATTTCTAATACATTAGATAAAACCACATTAGAAATAGATTGTGATAAAGATAAATTTTATATAACAATAAATGATTATAAAACTAAATATAAGTGGAAAGATAATAAATTTCAAATAAATATAAAATTAGATACTAAAATAAATACTTATAATTGTAAATATGATCTGAATAAAAAAGAATCAGTAAATAAACTAAATAATCTTATTGATAAAGAAATTAAGAATAATATTATGAATCTAATAAATATTGAAAAAGATAAAAAAGTTGATTTTATTGGTATAGGTAATTATATATATAAGCATGATAAAAAATATTTTAATTTTAAAAAAAATAATTGGAATAATAATTTAAAAAATATTGTTGTTAAAGTTAATAGTAAGTCAACTATTAGTTCTATTGGAGAAATGAGAAAATGAAAAAAGATGAAATGATAAATAGTTTTGGTTTATGTACAAATGTAATTGCTTTAAGTGGAGCATCTTTTTATGGTATATATAGTTCGTATATATTAAATACAGCTAAAACTTCTACTTTAATAGCTATGATATTTGGATATTTATTAAGTACAATTTTCACTACAATTATTCTTAAGTTTTTTAAAGCTAAACCTGAACTTTCACTCGCTCAAAAAATGAAATATACTTATAGTAAGTTTTCTTATGTTATTAACATTTTATTTTCAATTTGTACTTTGTCTGTTTACGTTTTTATGACATATAGATTAACATCTTTTATATGTTCACAATATTTAATTGAAACGTCAAAAAAGTTAGTTTTACTTGCTGTATTGCTATGCACATTTCATATTGCTAATAAAGGAATAGAAACAACTACAAGAGTATCTACTTTATCTTTTTATATAGCTACATTTATTTTCTTATTTGATATTTTCGCTTTATTTGGTCAAATTGAAATTGATAATTATTTACCTATAACAAACTTTAATGTAAAAGATATAGCTAAAGCTTCTTTTGTTTTTGCATTATATTTTTCTGTTCCGATTGTTAATATATATGCTTGTAAATTTGATCAGATTAGTGATAAAGATAACTTTTCTAAATATTTTACATTTGCACATTTATTTTCACTATTGATTTTATTTTTAAGCATTGGAACAACATTAGGAGTGCTGGGTATTGAATTATGTAATATATTTGATTATCCATTATATACAGTTTTAAAAAAGATAAGTTTGTTTAGATTTATTGAATCTTTTGAAAATGTTAGTATTATGTTATGGGTTATTTATATTATTAATGCTACATCTATTAGTTTACTTTGCACATTTAATACTTTAAAAGATACATTTAATTTAAAAAATAAGTCTTTTAAATATATGAAATACATTTTATTTGTTATTGCATTTTTAATACCTACTATATTCTTTATGGATAATACATTTATAGACTCATTAAATTATGTTTGGATACCTGCCTCTCTTACAGTAATGATGTTATTGATTGTTACGATATCTTTAATTTTTATAACAATAAAAAATAAGTTAAATAAATAACTTATATTTTTTTGTTTTTTTCTTTTGCCAATTTTGATTTCAATAATTCTTCAACTGGATCTAGTGAATATGTATCAAATTCAGATTCAAAGTATCTACCTGATGCATATCCAGTTTTTCTATATAGCTTATCACCTTTAAATGTAAATTTATCAGTTACACTATAGTCTTTATCATCTTCTCTTAATAATTCTGCAAATCTATATACATTGCTTATAACAGCATAACTATTTCCTTTTTTAATAATTATACCATCAACCCATCTATTTTCTTCACCATTAGTTGTAGCCCCATTAAAAGTAATAAATTCTGGAGTCTTTTTTAATACCATATTTACTATTTCGAAAGTAGATTTAGAATCTTCACTAATTAACACAGCACTATCACTAATATCTTTTGTATGTAGCAATAAATTCAAATAATAATCTCTTTCTTCTAAATCCATATTGTGATATGGAAAATATTGTTCTAATATTATTTCTTCTTCACTTGTAAACATTTTTTATTTCCTTTCTAATAAGAGATACTTTTTTTCTTCTATAGTATCTTCTTCAAGTTCATATTTACCAGATGTATTCATAATCATAGATTTTCTTACTAAAGTTCCATCTTCAGTGTATTCAAAGTAATCACTATAATGTTCTTTTCCATCAGTATAATTTAAACTAACTTTATTATTAAATTCACTTAAGCTGCCACTAATATTAATCTTATGATTATTTGATTCAATTATGAAACTAAAACAAACTATATCAGTTTTTCCTGCTCTATGTGGTTTTCTAAATATTATATTTTTTACTTCACAATTTGGATATTTAGATTGTTTTATCATAGAATTATTTAAATAAAATACATAACTTTTGCTCATGAAATCACCTGTTTGTGCACATATTGTAACATATTTAAAAATAAAATAAAAGACTATTAATTTATAGTCATTTTTGTTAGTCAAAATAAAAGGACTATATAAGTCCTAGAATGAATCTATATTTACTTTAACTTTGTTATTTCCCTCATTATAGGCTTTTGCTTGTATTAAAGTTTTAATACTTGTAGCAATTTTACCTTTTTTACCAATTACACGACCCATATCTTCTTCAGAAACTACGATTTCAATAACTGTGTTATCTCCATCTTCAAATTCTTCTACTTTTACTAGATCTGGTTCTTTAACTAGTTTTTTTACGATTAACTCAGAGAATTCTACTAAATTCATTACTTATTATTTTTAGAATTATGGAATTCTTCCATAACACCTACTTCGCTTAAAATATTCTTAGCTGTATCTGTAGGTTGAGCTCCTTCCTTAAGCCATTTTAATGCAGATTCTTTGTTAATATTATATTTTTCTGCTTCTAAAGGCATATAAGTTCCAATAGATTCAATTACATTACCATCTCTTTTAGCTCTTGAATCAGCTACTACTAAACGATAATAAGGTCTTTTTTTAGCACCCATTCTTTTAAGTCTAATTTTTACTGCCATTTTAATCTTCTCCTTTCTTTGCTCTATATAATATACACTAAATTAAAAAGTATGTCAACCATTTTTGGTTAACATACTAAAATTTATATCCTTTAAAATATGTTGACATTTTATTGCCTTTTATTACATATGCACGAGCAGCTATATTTAAAAGTGGAACATCACTTTCATCATCTGAATAAGCCGATGCTACTTGAGCTGCTGGTAGTATTTCATATAGTCTTCTTACTTTTTCTTCACCTTTACAGTTTCTACCAAGAATTTTTCCTTCAGCATCAGTACGTGTTGCTATTACATTTTTTACACCTAATCTACTTGCAAATACTCCAATCCACAATTCATATGAAGCACTAATTATAACATCATTTTCTGTTTTTCTAGCCATATACCATGGTTTAATCTTTTTCATATGAGAATCTACAAAATCATTAATAAATTTAGGATAGTTTTCTATTTGAAAAATAAATGAAAGCATTGTTTCTTTGACTCTTTCGAATTCCACTAAACCTCTTTTATAATTTCTATTTATTTTTTTTGTTTTTCTTAGTGTTTTAAATACTAATCCTGGATATTTTTTAAAAGCATATTTAATTATATCTTTATTAGAATCTCCATCATAAATAGTATTGTCAAAATCATAAATATTCATATCATCACCAATAATATTTTAACAAATTTTTTATATTAAAAAAACTATTTTTTCAAATAGTTTTTAATCTTGTCTCATAAATGATTCATATTTTTCCATTATTTCTTCTGGTTTACCTTCATCTTTGATTAAACCATCATGTAACCAAATTACTTTATCACATAATTCAACTATTGTTTTAGTACTATGAGATACTATTACTACTGTTCTATCTGAATCGCTTATTAATTCTTTCATCTTGTTATAGCTTTTTTCTTTAAAGTGAATGTCTCCAACACTTAATACTTCATCTATCAACATTATATCTGTTTCTAAAATTGCTGTTATTGAGAAAGCTAATTTTGAATACATACCACTTGAATAACTACTTACTGGTTTATAAACAAAATCTCCTAGTTCTGAAAATTCAATTATTTCATCTACTTTCTCATCTATTTGTTCTTTTGAATAACCAAGAAGCATTCCACTTAAATAAATATTCTCATAACCAGTTAGTTTCTTTTGAAAGCCTACTCCAATTGATAATAATGAAATAGTATTTCCATGTAAATTAATACTTCCAGAGTCTGGACTAAATATTCCTGATATTGCTCTTAAAAGAGTTGATTTTCCACTACCATTTTTTCCACAGATACCTAATATTTGACCTTTTGGTACTTCAAAAGACACTCCTTTTAAGGCTTTAAATATTTTTCCGCTTCCTCTTCCTTTTACTCCACTACGTTTAAGAGAGAACCTATTCATATCTCTATAATACACATGTAAATCTTTTACTGTTATTGCTATTTCTTCTTTTTTCATTATCTCATCACCTTTACATATGTATTTTCATATTTATAAATAGTGTTAATTCCAAGTACACTTAGTCCTACTCCTACAAAGAACCAAAGAAGTGTCCACATTCCTACTGGATGTGTACTATAAATCATAACATTTCTTAAATTATATATAAAGTTTGCTACAGGATTTAAATCTAACAAAATAGTTCTATAAACAACATTGTGAATTCTTGTGCTTAAATCAAAAAATACGCCTGTTAAATAGAATAGCATTCTCATTGCTATGTTAACTAAATTAACTAAATCTTCCGCAAAGACTCCAAAATGCATAACTATTGTACATACTCCAAAAGTAAATATAATTACGGTAATAATTATTGGAATAAACCATAATATATTCCATGAAAGTGGTACATGATAGAATATCATAAATATTCCTACTAATAAAAATGAAACTATCATTTTAAATAAATTTACTCCCATTTTTATTAATAATAATACGAATTTAGGCAAATATACTTTTGTAACTGTGTCTCTGTTAGAAGCCACTAATTTTACACTAACCACCACACATTTATTAAAGAAATTCCATACTGACAATCCTATAAAAACAAATACTGGAAAATAATCAAGATTTGACTTGAATACAACTGCTCCAATAAAATAATATATTAACATAAAAGCAAGTGGTTCTAATATCAACCATAATGAACCTAAATATGAATTTATAACTTCATTTTTAATTTCTGCTCTTGTGGAATATATAATATAATTTTTATATTTTTTTAAATCTTTTATAAATCTTTTCATCATTTTCTCCTCAAGTTCATTATAATTTTATCATAATACTACAATAATCTCAATTGTTTTTAGTAAAACAAAAAGCATCATAATGTAGATGCTTTGTTTATGTTTCTTGCTATTTTGCATAATCGAATATTTTTTTGAATTCTTCTAAGCTCATCCAACCATCAACTTTTAATCTTTGTATTTCATACTTACCATCAGTTCTTCTTGCATAATCATAGTTATGAAATAAAAATGCTAATTTTATTTTTGTGTTTGAAACTACATTTAACATATTTTTTGTGTATTTTCCATATGGATATGCTAAGTATTTGAAATTATATTTTTCACCATTTTCAAAATCTTCTTTAAGCTCTTCTTCTGTTTTTGTTTGAACTGCTTTTTGTCCATCTTTTGTATAATGTAAATTATATGTATGGCTTTCTACTTGTAATAAAGAATTTGTATTTCTTAATTCTTTTATTTTGTCCATTCCTAATTTCTTTTGAATCGGTTCTTCTAAGTTTTCTGTAACATCTGGTATTAATGAGCCTATTGCAAACATTGTTGCTTTGAAATTATACCTTTTTAGTATTGGTAATAAATTATAGTATGCTTCACTATCTCCATCATCTATTGTAATTACAAATGTTTTTTCAGGAAACTCGCAATCTTTATTATACCAACAATAGAATTCATCTAAATCTATTGTTTTCCAGCCATTATTATACAAGTATTTTAATTCGTTATCTGTAACTTCTAAATCATTTACCCATTTATTATCTTTAAAATATTTTTCTTTAGATTCACTATCAACTATTCTATGAAAAGTTAATATTGGAATTTTTGTTGCTGGGTTTTCTATTTTGACATTATTTAATGATTTATTTGGATTAATTATTTCATTACAGTTATTTATCTTTTTATTTTGTTCTTGTATTTTATTGCTTGCTATTGTTAATTCTTTTTCTAGGTGATTAATTTTGTTATTAATTTTGTTATTTTTTACTATTAAAATAGTTATCAAAATGCATGTAAATAGCAAAAGTATAGCTAATAATATTTCTTTATTTATATTATTTTTTATTTTTTGATTTTTGTTTTTTTGAGATAAAGTTTTATTGCTTGATTTGTTTCTATTAGGCTTAATATTAGTTTTCTTTTTACTTTTCTTATTCATTTTAATACCTCTTTAAACCATTTTTTTAATTTTTATCTAACTTTAGTGACTATTTTTCTTCTTTTTCCATTTCTTTAGCATATTCATCTACTTTTTTTCTGAATGCTGTAGATGACCAAATAAACGGCCTTTTAGTGAATCTAACATCACAATATTCTTTTAAATATTCGAACTTAGGATTTCCTTCCCAATCACTTCCCATTGTTAAAATATCAATATTATATTTTTTAATATCTTCTGGTTTTTGATCCCAATCTTTTTCTGGAATAACTTCATCAACATATTTAATTGCTTCCATAACAATTTTTCTTTCTTCATATGAAAGATATGATTGTTTATGTTTAATAGCATTGAATTCATCTGTTGATAAACCAACTATTAGATAATCTCCCATTTCTTTTGATTCTTTTAAGTGTTGAATATGACCTGGTGTTATTAAATCATATGTTCCATAAGTTAAAACTCTTTTCATTTAAACATCTCCTTAAATATTACTTTTATTACTCTTTCACTAGCATTACCATCATCTAGATAATTATATTTTTCATTAAACTTTTCGTATTTTTCTTTATTTTTCTTAAATTCTTTATCAATATTTTTTAGATTATTTTCTAACTCATCTTGAGTTTTAGCTATTGGACCAGGTAATTCATCTAAAGAAATATAAAAATCTCTTAAATTACCTTTATAATCATCTATATCATACATATAGAAAAGCATTGGTCTTTTTAGATTAGCATAATCAAAGAATACACTTGAATAATCTGTCATTATAATATCACTTACTAAATATAATTCATTTATTTCATCATATCTGGCTACGTTATAAATAAATCCTTTATATTTTGTTAAATCAATACTATTTTCAATAAAATAATGTGGACTAAATAGAATAACATATTCTTTAGAAAATTTCTTTTTAAGACTATCAAAATCTATTCCTAATTTATATGTATATCCTACTCCTGAAGTATGTTGGTTATCTCTAAAAGTTGGTAAATAAAATATAACTTTTTTATCTAATGGTAAACCTAATTTCTTTTTAATAGCATCTATATCTTTCTTAGTTTTATTAAATAAAAAATCATTTCTAGGATATCCTTCTTCAATAATAATATTTTCTTTTCCTAAAGCTTTTAAGTTAAATGCACTAGTAAATTTTTCTGTACAATATTTACTTGGAGAAATAAAGTAATCAAACTTTTTAGCGTCAATATCATTTCTTTTTCTAATTTCTTCTACTGAATTTAATGATGCTCCATTAACAACAATATCATATCTTAATCTTTTTAATGGTGTTCCATGCCAACATTGAACATAAACTTGATCTTTCTTTTTAGTTATTCCTTCTTCAATAATTGAATTAACTATCCAATATTTAGATATAGATATATATTTATAATATTCTTTACTTTTTGATTTTATTATCTTTAATCTTTTATCTTTTTTAACTTCATGTTTACTAGGATCTATAAATGACCATACAAAGGTATAATCTTTAAATTCTTTCATAGTTAACATTTTTTCATATATTGCTTTTGGAGAACAAGTATAATTTCTACCACCAAATGCTTCAAATAAAATAGTTTTATCATCCATTTTATATTTAGTTTTGTAATAAGAATATTTCAATTTATTTTTAAGATTTAAAGTATTTCTAAAAAATATTCTTAATGTTTTATTTTTCTTTGCTAAATTGACTAAAAATATTCTTATTTTTTTCATAAGTTCTCCTCTATTAATTGAATTAATTCTTTAGTACTTCCACCATTCAAGTTTGTAATAAATTTCTTTCTAAATTTTTGATATCCTTTTTCATTATAACTATTATTATCTAATATTTCAATTAAATCAGTTATGTCTTTAGATGTACAGTTAGGTAATTCTTTAAACAAATCTATATTAATACCATTTTCTTTTTTATATTGTTCATAATCATAAACATAAAACATTAATTTCTTGTTTAATACACATGCATCCATCGCTAATGCTGAATAATCTGTTATTACATAATCTACAATTTTTAAAATATCAAATGTTGAAAATTTATTTCTATCTACACATATAACATCTTTATTAACTTTTATTTCATTTTTAGGATGGAAAGTTAATATCAAATTATATTTTTTAGTATCAAATTTATCTATTACTTCTTGTGTATTATCTCTTCCATCACTTCTAAATGTTGGTGAGTATAATATATTTAGTTTTTTCTTCATTTGGGGATATTCTTTATATATTTTTTTCTCTGTAGATAAATCTTTTTGTAATAAATAATCTATTGTAGGTGTACCTATTTCTTTTACTTTATTAACATCTACATTAAATGCTTCTGCAAAATATTTATTCATTGCTTTTGAACCACTTATTACATAATCATAATTTTTATGCATACATAACATTTTTGCAATACTTGGATTCATTCCATCTGGATAACCAATTGTTTGATAACCAAATTTCTTTATAGCTGCTAATGCGTGCCATAATTGAATTATTTTAGTATTCTTTTTGTGATTTAGTAAACTCGCCACTATATTATATCCATCTACTATTATTACTTTAGATGTTGAAGCATAAACCATTTGTTTATATAAATTGAAATAATAATTTATTGATGAAATTAATTCGTTATTTGACTTTCTATTTTTCTTTTCATTTCTTACTACTGAATTAACTCCAGATGATACTTTTTTACATATTACTTTAACTTCTATATTATCTTTCTTGAGTTCATCTATTAACATTTGATAGTTTAGTGGTATTTCATCAAATTGCCTACTTAGAAAGAAAACTTGTTTCTTTTGTTTAGTAAATAATTTAATAAAGAAATAAACAATTCTTAAATGCCACTTAAATATAAATAATAGTATTAATAATAAATACTTTTTCATCAAAACCTCCTAGAGATTGTTTTTAATCACTAATAATTTTACTAGTAATTTGTTCTTTTTGATAAAGCCTTTTATTCCTTTATAGTAAACACTTTTTTTATAATTTGGATAGTTAACTCTTAAATATTCAAATGATTTATCAACATATTCTAATAACGATTTTTTATCAGCTGTCTTACTTGTAAATCTCAAAGATATATGTTTTATTGATATATATTCAAGTTGCTTTTCTAAGTCATATGAATATTTGCTTTCTGCGAATTCTTTTAGTCTATCTAATGCAATAAAAACATCAAACATTTTATTAGTAAATTTATTTGTTAAAGAATGTTCATTTGTGCAATTATAATTATATAATGCTTCGTCTACATATGATATTTTATTAGCAAGTAAGAATAGTTTATAACAAAATAATAAATCTTCAAATATTCTTAAGTCTTCATCAAATGTTATTTTATTTTTTTCTATTAATTCTTTTTTGAATAATTTTAAAGGAATATATGGTGTAGAATTCAATAATATGTTTTTTGAATTTATTACAGAATTTTCGAAAACTGTTTTATTTTGTGGAAAAATAGATTTGATATGATCAGAAAATACTTTGTTATATGCACAGAATACTATGTCACTATTTGCTTCTATCATTTTGTTATATAATTTTTCATACATTTCTATGTTAATAGAGTCATCACTATCTATAAATGCAATATATTTTCCACTGCAAAGAGATAATCCTATGTTTCTTGCATGAGCTACTCCTGAATTATTTATTTTTTTATATATAACATTTTTTCTATTTAAATAATTTTTAATGATTTTTTCGCTCTTATCTGTTGAACCATCGTTTATTATAATTAGTTCAATATTATCGTATGTTTGATTTAATACTGATTCTATACTTTGCTTCAAATATTTTTCCGTATTATAAACGGGCATAATAACTGATATTTTATCTTTTTTCATATTGCATCTATTCTCGCTTTTTTAGTATTTCTTCATATATTCTTTTACAATTATTATCATCGAAATATTTAAAGAAACTATTAACTCTACTGATATATTTCTTATCTGTTTTGCAACCATTATCTATTGCTTTTACTATCTCATTTACAGTATCTTCATAATTTTTAGTAACTGGTCCAAATCCCATTTTTTCAAAATCAAAATAGTCTTTACCAGTAGTATGAATTGAATGAATTAAATGTAAATATGATTTATCAAATTGGGAATAAAATATGGGTTTCTTTAAATAAGCAAAATCGAAAAATACACTTGAATAGTCAGTTATCATCAATTTAGCTTTTTTAAATATAGTTGGGTAGTCTACATATACTGTCATTTCTACATATTCATTGCCCTCGAAATCTTCTAATTGAACTTTAAGTGATGGATGAACACAAAACAATATTTTATAGTTATTGCGTTTTAAGCTATCAATAATTCTTTTATCATTAATTAGACCATTGTAAAATTTATAGTACTCTGATTCTTTAAATTTTGGATTATAGTTTCTGCCTTGTGTTCCGGTTATGATAGAACCAACCAATGTAGATCTCCAAGTTGGCATTAATGCAATTAAATTTTCTTCTTTAACATCATTTTTTATTAAGTTATCATATCTTGCCATACCAGTCAATTTTACAGTATCACTATCATATAAATAACAACCATTTAGTATTGAATCATATTCCATTTTAGCAGAACATATAAATAAATCTGTATATCTTCCATATTTATATAGCCAGCCACTTATATCCTCTTTTGTTACTCCATGTTGAAGGAAAACATATTTTCTATCCAAAAAAGGATTTACGTATATTTGTTTTTTACCATATGGTTTATGAATATAATTATCAATGTGAGATGATATTACAAATTCACTATTTAAATATTTTAAATAATAATCAATTGTCTTAAAGTAAATGACTTTACCATACTTAGACATACGATTTACATCTTTTGAATTCTTTCCAAGACCGAAGTAAACATTCTTTTTTGAATTATGTTTTCTTATATATTTAAACATCCATTCTCCATTATCACCAGCTACATCATACCTGTCACTAACAATCCAATTCTTTTTTCTAGTAAATGGATAAGTTATAAAATGTAGCATAATTAAGCCAAATGGCATAACTTCCTTTTGCTTAAATAATAATTCATACATATATTTGAAGAACAACATCTTCTTTTTTCCATTGATAATTATTTTATTATTTTCATGGTATATAGTATAGTTATTCTTTTTAAAATAACAATTTTTTAAATTATTTAAGCGAGAATATCTATTAAAAAATGGTGTTATTTTTACGTAATTATTATCTATTTTGATAAAGAATTCTAAGGTTCTTATGTTTTTTAAATCAATTTTTGCTTCATAAAAGTTTGTATAATATTCATTATCATATGAAAATAAATTTTTTGAATCATTAAATTTACTTTTCTTCATTTTGTGATATTCTTTATTATTGTCTCTTAAATATATATCCCATTCACAATTTAAAAACAAATTAAAATTCACATTTATTATTAAAGAATTTTGATGGATATTTAAATAATATACTTCTAAAGCTAATTGTTCATTTGTTACTAGTAACTTATCTTTAAAATATAAATCATTATTTTTTAATTTTATATCATTCACTATTGATTTACCATATTTAAACTCTATTGTTCTCATGTTTCTTGATAAACCAAGTGGTGTTTCTATATGCCTGTCAAGTATTATACTGTCATCACACTCTGAATATAATTTTCGCATTTCTTCTATATATTCTTTTTTCTCTTTGTCATCTAAAACTGATAGATTTACTCCAAATATTCTCCAATATAAATCATAAGAAAGAAAATATTGATAAAAGTGATTTAATTCTTTGCTTTTTTTCATTAATTCTAATACATATTCATAGCAATATTTTAATGTATTAATGTAATATGTTTTTTTTGTTTTTGATGTTTGAATAGCTGAATCGTCTTCTTTTCTTTTTCTATAATAATATAATTCATCAGCTACTATAATTACTTTTCTATTATTAAATAAATAACTTGCTAAATATTTCATGTCTTCTGAAATTGCAATATTGGTATCAAATTGATATTTTTTTGCTTCTGAATTTCTTAGTACAGATGTTGTAACATGATAAATTGGATTATTAGGCTCTTTTTCTAATTCTACTATTCTTGTTCCCTTAGAAAATTTATAATCTAAATTATGATATCCTTTTCTAGCATCAAAAAACTTTATTCTTAGTGTTGCAATGTTAACATCTTTATTTTGATCAAGTAGTTCCACTGCTCTTTTATAGGCATTTTTAGATAATATATCATCTGAGTCTAAAAAATTTATATATTCTCCTTTTGCAACTTTAGCTCCTGTATTTCTTGCAGAACTTACTCCACCATTTTTTTGTTTAATATAAACAATATTCTCTGGGTATTTTTCTTTATATCTTAGGCAAATCTCCTCACTATTATCTGGACTACCATCATTAACCAATATCATCTCTATATTGTTTTCAAATCCTAAGGTTTGTTCTATTACTGATTTAAGAGTTTCTTCCAAATATTTTTCAACATTATAAATTGGAATTATTACACTTAATTTATATTTTTTCTCCATGCTATTCTCCTTATTTAGTTATTAAAAATTTTAACAATTCTTCTTTTTCTTTTTTGCCTTCTATAATATCTTTTATTAAGTTTATTATAGGCATTTTGATTCTTTTATTATGAATTAATTTATATATTGATTGTAGTGTGTACATACCTTCTACAGTTGTGTTTTTAAGGTACTCATCTATTTCTTTTTTAGATGCTCCTTTTCCTAATAAAATACCAAAACTATAATTTCTTGAAGTTGTTGATGTACAAGTCATTATTATATCACCTATTCCCGCAAAAGAAAGAATAGTTTTTTCATTTCCACCTAATTTGGTTATTAATTCTTTTATATCATTTGTTATTTCTGTTAAAAATAGTGCTTTAGTTGATGGTAATGCATTCATTCCCTCTAACATTCCTGATGCAATTGCCATAACATTTTTAATACTTGCACAAACTTCTACTCCTATAATGTCTTCAGTTCTTCTAAATTTTGTTGATTCATTTTGAAAACATCTTCTTACTTTCTTTTCAACATCTACATTTTTTGTTGCAATAGTTAATCCAACAGGAATATTTTTTACCATATCATCTGCGAATGTTGGTCCTGAAATAATACCAAGTTTATTTGATAAATTATTTTCAAAAACTTCATTTAAAAATAAGCACGTGTCATTTTGTATACCTTTTGTTGCTACTACAACTGGAGTTTTTTTATTTATATACTTTTTCATGTTTTTTATAGTTGTTTCAAATGAAAAAGCTGGTACTGCAATTATTACTAAATCTTTATTTTTGACTGTTTCTTCCATATCATTTGTTATGTTGATATTTTGTGGAATAATATAGTCTTTTAATTTTGGACTTTTTCTTGTTGTTGTTAATTCTTCTTTTTCTTTTGGATCAAAAGACCACATTGTAACATTATGATTATTTCTAACTATAATGTTTGCAAGTGCTAGACCATATGCCCCCGGACCTAGTATTCCTATATTCATAATAACCTCCATATTGATTATACCATAACAAAACAAAAAAAGAAGAATTTTGATTATTCTTCCATTTTATGTACATTAATATTGTTGTAAAATCAATTTTGCTGGTGCTGATTGTATATCTCTTGAACTTGGATCTGCGATAAAAGCATTTTCTTTCTTTTCTAAATAAATTCCATCTTTTAATGGCATCCATAAATGTAAACGATAATCACCTTGGACATCTGTTACATCTACCCACTCTGCAATAATTCCTTCTTCATTTTCACATACTTGCATACCATGTTTTTTCATTATTCCTTCTGAATTTGAACCAACTAAATCAGTTCTTGCGTATACAAAGTCAAAATTATTATAATAAGCATATTCAATAGCAAAAGTAACTAATGCACTACATGCTCCTTTACCACGATATTCTTTTACAGTAGATAAACCATAAAAGTAAACATTATTTACAGTTTTACCATCATTTGACTTAAAGTCTACTGAAACATTATCTTCATTATATGTAATACCATTCATTGAAACAGGAACCATATTTTCATTTAAATAGATAAATAATTTACCATTAGTATCATATAATTTTAATTCTTCTTCTGCTGATTCTAATGTAATTTCTTCACCGTATTGTTCTTCAAATGACTTTAATAATTTCATTAATATTACAGCATTTTCTTTAGAATAATTCATTGTTGCTATGTAACAACCATTATCTAATTTTTGCCATATTTTAAATTTTTGTTTATCTTCATGTATTTTTTGATAAAATTCTTTTTTATTCATAATTTCCCCCTAAAAAATTTTCATATATTTTATATAGTGTATATAGACTTTCTTTGTTTACATATTCATTTTTACAATGTGGATAATATCCAGTAGGATTCATAATTACTGTAGGCATTCCTTTATCACAAAAATATATTGCATCTGATGTTGTTTCGCAACATTTTTCAATTACTGTTTTCTTTAATACTTTTTCACATGTTTTTATATAATTTTTAACATATTCATTATTTAAATCTGTTGTGAATGCACTTCCTATTGTTAATACTTTTACATCTACTTCTGAATCGATATTTTTAACAAAATCAATTATGTCTTCTTTATCTGAACTAATATATCTTATATCTAAAATCATAGTTGCTGAATCTGGAACTTGATTATTAGATTTCCCACCATTTAATTTAGATAAATTAACACTTGTTATATATTCATCACTTGATTTTGGTATTGGATATTTAGAAATAATTGTATTATAAACATTCATAAGTTTTAAAATAGCATTCTCTCCATTATATAATTGAGCTGAATGAGCTGGTTTTGTTTTAGTACTTAATTCTAATTGAATTAGACCTTTTTCTTCTTTTATTAATTCAAAATCAGATCCTCCATCTGGTACAATAACAAATTTTCCATTATATATATTTGATAATTCATATGCACAATTTCCATCTATTTCTTCATCGCTAGTAATAATTAAAGCTATCTTTAAATCAGTTTTGATATTTTTAAATAAAGTAAGTAGTACGGCAACACTTCCTTTCATATCAATAGTTCCTCTTCCATAAATGTTAATATCATCTTCTTTAAATTCATATGTATCATCAAATACTACATCTACATGAGTACAAAATATAATATCTAAATCTTTACTATCTGTATTTGATAAGACCATTGCTTTTTTATTTTTAAATTCATATTCTGTTATGTTTAAATTACTATATTCTTCTTTTATATAATTAAATAATTTTTCAAATTCTTCTGTATTTTTTTCATATGTTTTATAACTTAATAATTTTTTTAATGTTTTAATAATTTCTTCTTTCATAATTCCTCCTTAAATAAATTAAAAACCTATGTGCTTGATCACATAGGTCATAAATTATAATATATATCAAATTATTAATTTAATCACATGGACACAAGCAACATCAAAACCACTTGCATCCGAACATTTTACCGTTCTTCCTCAAGTGTAATTACCATGCGGCGTCTCAATGATAAACTAATAACTTTTTTCATACACATTTCCTTTCACTTGCAAAGATATTATCATATAAAATAATAGATGTCAACACTTTATTATAAACAAAAAAGAATAATTCACTTATTCTTTTTAGGCTTTCTTTCAAATATAACATTAGTTTTAAATACTAAGAATAGTACTATAAATACTAATAAAACATAACATATAATTAATTCTTTTTTATTTCCAAGTGTATAAAGTATTGTTGTTAATGAGAATAAAATATTAATTGCATATATTACTAAAAGTGTACTTTTCTTTGATAACTTTTTTAATAATTGATGATGTATATGTTCCTTATCAGCATGATCAATACTTTGTCCTTTTAATTTTCTTCTTATAATAGCGAATAATGTATCCATAATAGGAATAGCTAATATTAATAAAGGAATTATTAATGAAGTTAATGTTGTTGTTTTAAATCCAAGTAAGAAAATTACTGCAATCATTAATCCTAAAAATGTACTTCCTGCATCTCCTTGATATATTTTAGCTGGTGGAAAATTATGTACTAAATATCCAAGTGTAGAGCCTAACATAATTAAACTTAATATTATGTCTAAGCCACCAAATTTATTTAAGATAAATCCTATTATTGCAATTGTTAAAAAATATATTGAAGAAATTCCAGCACATAAGCCATCTAATCCATCTATTAAATTAATTGCATTTATAGTTGCTACAATTATAATGATAGATAATGGTTTTGAAAATATTCCAAAGTGAATCATAGTTCCAAAGATGCTTGCCTTTTCAAGTTCTAATCCACCATAAAATACTACAATACATGCAACTACAACTTGAACAATCACTTTATATTTATTAGGCATAGGTGTTTCACATTTAGTCATATCATCAAATAGACCAAGCAGCATTATTAAAAATGCTGATATTAATATTGATAACATTAAATCATTCTTCGGAGCAAAAAGCATATATCCAAGTAAAAATGCCAAGAATATTCCTATTCCTCCTAGTAATGGAACTGGTTCTTTTTGAATCTTTCTCTTTTCGTTTGGAACATCTAATACTTTTAAAAATATTGCTACTCTTCTCATCATTTCAACAAATATCAAAGAAGATAAAAAACAAATACTTACTATAAGAAAGATGTTGTGTCCATTAACTTCAAAAGCCATCAAATCACTTCCTTTTCTTAATTATAAAACAATTAATAATATTTTTCTATATTTATGTAAAGTTACACTTAAATTAACTATATTTTAAACGTAAAGTTATTATATTTGTTATAATATATATGATAATTAAGAATGGAAAGGATTAGTATATGAAGAAAAATATCATTACAATATTATTATTCTCTATTTTTTTCTTTTGTATTCCTTTTAGAATATATGCTTCTTATGACGCTGTAATAACAGGAAACACTGTTAGAATAAGAAATGGTGCTGGAACTAATAACGATGCAATATTTACGCTTAATAGTAATACTTCAATTAGTGTTATAGATAAAACATTATATACTGGTGAAGGTTGTGACAAAAAATGGTATAAAATTAGTTATAATGATAAGATTGGTTATGTTTGTAGTATTTATGTAAAATTTATTGATGCTTCTTTCGATAATATTAATGTTGTTGATTATTCTGCTCGTGTTAGTGGAAATAATGTTTCTATAAGACAAAGTGCAACTACAAGTTCAAAAAGTATCGATTCTCTTTCTTTAGGAGTTAATGTTGAAATTTTAGAACAAGTTAATAAAAATAATTCTGGTTGTTCATCAAATACATGGTACAAGATAAGATATTATGGTGATGCAACTGGATATATTTGTTCAACTTACGTTGATAAGAAGCAAGATATAACTGCTAGTGATGGTGAGTATGAAAAAGTATTAAGAGAAGCTGGATTTCCTGATTCATATTTGCCTTACCTAGTTTACTTACATAATAAATATCCTAATTGGAATTTCATTGCTAAAAATACTAATTTAGATTTTTCGGCTTCTGTTAGTAGTGAAGCTGGTAAAAACTATATGCAAACAACAAATAATAATTATAGGACATCTAATGTAATGGCTGAAAAAGGTGGATGGTATAAAGTTAATGAGCAAGTGATAGCTTTCTATATGGATCCTAGAAACTGGTTAAACGATAAACGTATATTTGCTTTTGAAAAGCTAGATTATGATGATAGTTTAAAAGAAAAATACCCTTCTCTAGTTAAAGCGATATTTCAAGGTGGTAAACTATCAGATGACATTTATACTAATGCTATGGTTAACGCAGGAAGTAAAAATAGAATTAGTCCTGTTCATATAGCAAGTAGAATTAGACTTGAAGTTGGTGCTGATGGAAGCGATTCTACTAATGGATGCGAATTTACTTTTAAAGGACAAAAAAATAGTGGATTTTATAATTTCTTTAATATTGGTGCTTATGAAGAAACAATTGATGGTGTTAAATATAGTTCAATTACTAGAGGACTTGCCTATGCAGCTAAATTAATTAATAGAGATGGTGAATTATGGAATAATATTGAGACATCTATTACTGAAGGAAGTAGTTTTTTAGCTAATGGATATGTTAATAAAGGACAAGGAACTTTATATTATCAAAAATTTAATGTTTCACCTGATGCTTATTACAATACTTATACACATCAATATCAAACAAATATTCAAGCTCCAGCTATTGAAGGTAATACAGCATTCAATTCTTATATTAAAGCAAATGTAGTTAATAACAATTATATATTTGAAATTCCAGTATATAATAATATGCCTGCTTACTCTTCTCTACCTAATTCAGGTGATACTAATAATGACTTAGCAAATCTTTCTGTAGAAGGTTTTGATATTACTCCTGCTTTTGATAGTGATGTATTAACATATGACGTATACATTCCAAAAGCAACAACTAAAATAAATATTATTGCTACTTCTAGTAGTAGCTTAGCTACAGTAAGTGGAAATGGCGAGATTGAATTGTTAACTGATGAAAGTGACTTAACAATAACTGTAAAAGCACAAAGTGGTGAAATTAAAAAATATACTTTATCAGTACATAAAGTTGATGATACAACTACTTGTGATCAAGCTATAGGAAATGCAGCTTTAAGTGTTAATGGAAATTATGCTACTAAATTAAAAAATAATACTACTGTTGCTACATTAAGAACTGCTTTATTTAAATCAGGAGCTAAAAATGTTACTATAACTGATGCTAAAAATAATAATGTTAATGATAATACAATAATAGGCACAGGATTCAAATTACAAATCGAAACAAGTATTGAATCTAAAACATATGCTTTATCAGTTAAAGGCGATACTTCTGGTGATGGTAAAATTACTATTCTTGATTTATTACAAGTTCAAAAACATATTAAGGGAGTTAGAACATTAAGTGGTGAATACTTAATAGCTGGTGATACTTCTAGTGATGGTAAAGTTACTATTCTTGATTTATTACAAATACAAAAACATATTAAAGGAGCTCAATCTTTATAAGGAGGATTAAATGAAAAAATTATTTAAATATTTGAGTTTAATAATTGTTAGTACACTTATTATGATAAGTGGTACAATAGTTGTTAATGCTGCTTCTGCTTCGATTAGTATTACATCAGGTACAAGTAGAATAGTTGTTGGAAAGGAATTTAAAGTAACAATTAAAATATCTTCTGGTGGATTACTTGGTTCTTGGGAATTTACACCTAGTTATGATTCTAAAAAACTTAAAATGATATCTGGTGAATCCTCTATTGCTGATGTTGGAGATGGGAAAATTAAATCTAAATCTTATACATATAAATTTAAAGCAATTGGTACTGGTAGTAGTAATATAAGTGTTAAAAGTGCGGGTGCATTAGCATGGGATGAATCAAAGTTATCTTTATCAATTGGACATAAAACAATTAAAGTAATCACTCAAGCTGAACTTGAAGCTTCCTACTCTAAAGTAAATACATTAAAATCTTTAAGTGTTGATGGATTAGAATTAAGTCCTTCATTTAAAAGTGATACATTAAATTATACAACTAATGCTGATAGTAATACTACATCAGTAAATGTTAAATGTTCAGTAACTGATAGTAAAGCTTCTGTAAGTGGTTGTGGTAATCATGATGTTTCTGAAGGTGATAATAAAATAAATATAGTTGTTACTGCTGAAAATGGAAGCACTAGAACATATACAGTAACTATTAATGTTACTGATCCTAATCCTATTGAAGTAGAAATAGATAACAATAAATATGTAGTTGTTAAAAGAGAAAGTAATTTAGAATGTCCTAGTGATTATGAAAAGAAAGAAATAACAATAAACGATCAAAAAATCCCAGCATTCTATAATGAATTAAATAATTTTACTCTAGTTGGTTTAAAAAATAGTGATGGAGATATTAAACTATTCTTATATGATGAAAAAAATAATAAATATAGTTTCTATAGTGAAGTAAAATTAAATCAAATAAAAATATATCCATTAGATATAGATAAAGATTTTGGAAGTACATATAAAAAAACTAATGTTAAAATAAATGATATTGAATTTCAAGCTATGAAAACAGATAATAGTAACTACTCTATTGTTCATGCTAGAAATTTAGGTGATGGTAAAAATGACTATTACATCTATGATGAAAAACTAAATACACTAATAACTTATTCAAGTGAATTTGAAAATTTATATAAAGAAAAATCAGATTCTTATAAAAAGATAATATTTATATTACTTGCTGAATCATGTGTAGTTGTTTTGATTCTTATATTTATGTTATTTTCTAAAATTAAAAAGGATAAAAAAAGAAAAAAAATAATGATTGATATAGAAAAAGATATAAAAAAGAATAAAGAAGATGAAAGAATAAAAAAAGAGAAAAAAGAAAAAAATAATAAAAAGGATAAAGATAAAAAGAAAAATAAAGAGGAAGATCAAGAATTAGAAAAAGACGATGAATAGAAAGTGATATTTATGAAAAAGAAAAAGTTATTTAGAGCTTTAGTAACCGTTTTACTTATTATATTACAATTACTGGGCTTAGGTTTTATTATTTATGCATTGGTACTTTATAAAGGAGTTGAAACATTTTATAGAGTACTTGGAACTATCATATTGATTTATTTTTTCTTACTTCTATCCTATTTGTTATTAAATAGTATTAAAAAGAAAAATACTAAATCATTTATAGCATTAATTGTTTTTACATTATTAATTGTTGGAATAGAATTTACTGGGTTTTATTATTTAAATAAAATATATGTAGCTTTAAATTCTTATAATAAAGATAAAAATATGTATTATAGTAGTTTAGTTAGCTATGATAAAACACTTAAAACTTACAAAGATTTAAATGATAATAAAATTGGTATTATTGAAGATGTAAATGATATTGAAGGATATGTTCTTCCTAAAGAAATTATTGGTGACTTAAAATTAGAAAATAATAATAAAATAGTTAAATATAATTCTACTATGGAATTACTTCATGCTTTAAAGAATAAAGAAATTGAAGCAGCATTCTTTAGTTCAAATTATATTGATATGTTTTATACTTTAGATGGATATGAAAATATTGAAGAAGATACAGTTGTTTTATATGAGACTTCTAAAGAATATGTTTCAAAAGAAGAAAATATTAAAAGTGAAACTTCTTCTTTAAATAAACCATTTACTATGTTATTAATAGGTGTTGATTCTTCAAAAGATGGTGTTACTTCTGGATATAATGCTGATGTGTTATTACTTGTTACATTTAATCCTAATACTCTTAGAGCTACACTTACTTCTGTGCCAAGAGACATGTATTTAAAGACTGCTTGTTCAGGTAATGCTTATAGACGTATCAATACTACTACATGGGGAAGTTCAAGTAGCTGTGCTGTTAAAACAATTGAAAATTTATTTGATGTTGATATTGATTATTATGCTAAAATTAACTTTAAAGGTGTTGTGCAATTAGTGGATGCTGTTGGTGGAATTGATGTTGATGTTCCATATTCACTATGTGAACAAAATAGTAGTAGAAAATGGGGAAATAATACACAATATATAGAAAAAGGAAAACAACATTTGAATGGTGAACAAGCATTAGCTTTAGCTAGAAATAGACATAGTGCTAAGGATTCTAAAAAAATGAAACAATATTGCCCTACTTATACTGAAGGTGTAAGAAATGATTATCAAAGAGGAAAAAATCAAATGAAAGTTATTATGGGTATAGTTAAAGCTGCTACTAAATTGACTGATCCTAATCAAGCTGTTAATATTCTTGAAAAAATAAGCAGTAATTTCCAAACTAATGTTACAACAGATGACGTGTTATCGTTATATAGTTTAGCTAAATCACTAGTTATTTCTGATACTACTGAACTTGTAAATGTGCAAAGATTACAGCTTAAAGGTTATAATGCATGGAAAACTGTATATGAGCCTTCTTCTAAATCATATCCTGCGGTTACTATTCCATATACAGGAAGTATTAAAGATATAAAAAATGAAATGAATATTAATTTAGGTAAAAGTAATTATACATTAATTAAAAGTATCTCATTTGACTTAAATAAACCTTATGAGAGCACAATTATTGGTCAAGATAAATATGTTCAGGAAAAAATTAAAACTATGCCTAACCTTTCTACATATAGCGTTAGTGATATTAAGACATTTGCTAGTAATAATAACAAAACAATACAATTTGTTGATGTTGATACTAATCAAAATGTTGATATTTATGATTATAGTACATATCATTTTTATAGTCAAAGTGTTCATAAAGATACTATTCTTGATATGGTAAATGATATAGTTATTAAAGTTAAAATGAATTAGAGAAGAAATTCTCTTTTTTAATTTTGATTAAAAAGAGATTGAATAAATCAATCTCAAATAATATTATAAATCTTCTATTTCTTTCATTGATAAGCCAGTAATTTCAGAAATAGTATTTAAATCAATATTTTTTTCTTTCATTTTTCTAGCATGTTCTATATTTAGTTTAGTTAGTTTAGTTTTTTGAGTCTTTAGTTCTTCTCTACTATTCTTTAATTCTTCATTTTTCTCAGAAATAATGGTTCTTAAAGCATTCTCAGTTTTCTCTTGATCTTCTTCTCTACTTATAAATGTTACAAAGTCATCATCACTATTTAACTCATTTACTTTATCTTTAT